>Ga0163217_1014237_pt1 | contig 15252 bp, 14 predicted proteins | sample SynspAceP_FD_185933 | JGI IMG/M metagenome (GOLD analysis project Ga0163217, IMG submission 185933) | Saline lake microbial communities from Ace Lake in Antarctica - Synechococcus sp. Ace-P (PacBio error correction) | ecosystem: Environmental > Aquatic > Non-marine Saline and Alkaline > Saline ...
TGCTTAGACAGTCTAGGTGGTCCCGTCTGACCTTTGATCCTCGGTCCTTTCTGTCTGCGGTGGGTGCGGTGGAATGGTGGCTCTTCGGCCATTAACTTCCGTGTAGATGTTGGCATTCGACGCGGTCATAGGCGTTCATTGCCACATAAGAGCGGATCTTCTGGTCGTTTCCGATATTCTCATCCCAGTCGCGCTGGGCGTCGCAGGTTAAGATATTGACCTCTTCAGCCTTTCTTAGTCTTACACATACGGTAAATTACGTTGTAAGCCATCGAGCCGCCCCACCCATGGGGCTTTGAAGTGCTCAGGGTTTTTGAATACGCTAGCGGGTTTTGTGTGTGGTAGTTCGTAGTACCGAAGGATTTGTGGTAGAGGCAGCCGTGACCACACGTAAATGATCCGGGTTCCGCCTTCGAGGAAGGTGATCCAGGACTTTCCAATGCAAGATATCTGGGGATGGACGATCGCCCGCCGTACTGTTGCCGGCCCACTGGAGGAGACTCTCAGCCAACAGCTAGATCTGGTTACGTTGCCGACTGGCGCTTCGCGATCCCAGTGGAAACTGAAGGCACCTTAGATGGACAGTATTGATCGCAGTGAATCTCTTCGCCTTCCGGACCGGTGACTACGGCGGTTTGGCTGCCGAACGGACTTTTTGGTATTTGGAGGAACATTAGGACGAGTTGGGGTCTGAAAAGGGCACATCCCAGGTGGTGGCGGTGAAACTGGTTTGGCGCGTAGCCCTGGGTAAGCCATAAATAGATGCTTTGACGTCGCTGGTAACCGACTCTTCCAGTACCTATATAGCGGGTTGTATTAGCACTTCGTGTGGCAGACTGTGATCAACCACAGATCGTTTCCAGATACGGTTTCTGAAAGGTGTTCGGTAAAAAACAGGGTCAGAAGGAAATGAGGCCGCTGACCAGGTTGAGAGAGATACATCGCTTCATTACTTCGGCTAAGGCGTAGTAACACTGCGAATGGCGTTTCCAAGCTGCGTTTGGCCCAAAAGGTGTTTGGCCGCGGGCGCGTTCAGTTAAAAGAAGGCCGAGGGGATTAGTCCGTAGTCTTCCAGATCCGGTAAGCCAGGTGCTGGGGCTGATCACCTTCTACGGTCTGCTCGGTCCCTTTGTGTAAGCGGCTTCCATACCAACAAGGTGACGGCTTTCGAGTCCCGGTAATCCCGGCGGGTGACGCGGCTGGGGCCGGGGGTTTCGACGCGCACATAAGCGAAGCGCTTTGATTTAACGGGCTCGTCGGCGACCAGGCCCGCTGTAAGGATATAAAAAAAGCGTAGGTCGGTCGCACGTTTGGGGACAGCCGGTCTGGATATCCCGTCGCCGAATACCAAAAAAGAATGGTTATCGGTGCTTGGTGTTCGAGTGGTAGTGAATGCCTTCTTCTTCGCACAGGCGCCATGGATAAAGTGACAGGTCGGTTCATGCGTAACTGAGGGTGGCAGTAGATGCGCTGTGGGTAGTCGCTGTTGAAGCACCTCGGAAAGCGGTAGGTGTCTGCCTGAATGCCGTAGGGTCAGTTCAATACCCGGGCGATGATCTGCGGCACCGAGTGAAGGTGCTGGAAATACGCTGGTTGGTAGTGGGGGGGGGGGAAAGAAGGGGGAGGGAAGGTGGGGCAAAGAGGTGGGAGGGAGACGCGGTTGGCCCAGGTACAAACACAGATTCGCGGACGACCAAGATCGATATGGTAGCGCGTCAGGCGCTTGCCGGCATCGCCCTGGGCGACGCGGTGGGATCAGGCCGTGTATGCCTTTGCCCTGGCCTGCGCCAGCTGAAAGAAGGACAGGCTGCTGCAGCAAGCTGTCAAATATCCAAGTCCGGGCGTTCACGAAATGCCAAAGCCCAGTTGGAATGATAGGGCTGGCATAATGTGGCTCGACGACACCCTTCGAAGAGAAACAGGACCTTAAGTCGTGGAAAACTGAGAAGGCCGCCGGGAATATCGAGGGTGAAGTGGGACTGTTGGCGGCCGGCGACACTCACCGATGGTGTCCATTGTGGGAGCAATTGCTTGGTGTGACTGAAAGCGCGAATAGGACCGGATTTTGGAAGGCGACGCAGCCAAGCCATTATCGGCAAGATTGGGGAGAGTGGATCTTATGTGAGCCAGTCCGACAAAAACGAGAAGTGCCAAAGACGGATGAAAGGCTAATAAGATTCGAATGGGATATGTATAGACGAAGAATTTGCGCAGATAGGGTGGGGCGGTAGGTCAAGGTCAAAATTAGGATTCCCCAGCTTTCGCGGAAATGACGGGGTAGCTGGAAGAAAGGGTGGTGTTAACTAGGTTCAGTTGTATACAGAGGTAAGTACCCAGTCCGCTTGGATTCCACGCTGCGCAGGGAGAATGGACGAAGGTTAGTAGGATTGGTTTGCGTGGGCTGGGTCGATAAACAGCGTTATTAAAACGGTACCGAACACAGGGTCATCATCCTCCGCGAAACGCGGGATCCCATTCGGCTTTTTCGTTTAGGTATGCGGTATGTGCCAACTGACGATAAGCGCCTGGATTCCTGCCTGCGCGGGAATGATCGAAGGTTTGAAAGACTCTCTGGGTTGATAAACGCGCGGTGTCCGGTCCCACTGGGTCGTCCATCGCTCGCGAAGGGCGGGAGATCCCAAATGGGGGTTCCGGCTTGGATGGAGCGGAGTGCCAGAGGCAAATGCCGCTTGATTCCCCAAGCTCCGCGGGAATGACGGTATGCTGGGGCGGCTTGTGGCAAATAGACCAAGAATGGAGAGAGCTGATTTATTCGGAGGGCGATACTTCGAATCGTCATACCCGCGTAACGCGGGGAACGCCAGTGTTGGCTATTCCAACCAGTAACCCAGATATCGCCAAGGATATGCGTGGCTGTCTACGTCAGTGGCCTTTTAACCAGGGCAACGTGGTACGCTAGAGCAGCTGCAAGGAGATGGTGTACAGGATCGGGGAACCAGAATATGACAATCTCGACAACAGACAGGGCAGGCAGATGAATTTCGTGGTTGCTGTCTTCGCTTTTGGAATTCGATGGTTTCAGCAGGCAAAGGTGATCCAGATTCGTCGCCACGGGCAGCGGACTTCATTCCGAGGATATGAGACTTGAGGCTTTTCAAAACAAGACAAAGCGCACGCTTGGGGGCGACGCTGACAAGACGGGCAGTCCTATACATCTACACAGGGCCAGTGGGCCGTGCTTGAGTTCGCCCCAGCTGGCATAGAGCTTCTGCGCTGTATATAGCTGATATTCCTTGAGCTTTAAGCGCCGCCTCCATTAGCATGGGATTAATGCGTGCCAACAGCCAAAGGAACAGGGCGTGGTGGCTTGTTGCGAAGCGTTCTGCCAGGGTAGCTGATGCCGCAGGCTCCAAGGAGAGATGCCTAGATCGATAATCGCGAAGGCAGGTCTTTAGAGCGCTCTGACGTTTGGCGGCGTAATTTGTTCAGTGGCGGGTTTGCCCCGTACCTGGGCAGAGGGTGGTCAAGAATAAAAGTGCCACCAATTGTCGTGAAGGCCTTGGTTGAGGCAAACCGCCGAATTTTCCGGACCTGGCATCGGGTCAGCAGGCGCCCAAATCGGCAATTCCGCGCACACACAAACGCGGGGAACGTTAACAAGATGGCCAGCGTGGCAAGGTAAAGCCCTGATCCTTGGCGAAGCGCAGTGCGGCCCCAAGAGGTGTCGAGCAGGTTTCGCCGGACTGGGAGATGTGATCAGACACGGGTGTCAAAAAGACAGAACGACGGTGCGGGTAACGTTATTCACTGGCCACTTCACACGCTGCAGGGAAAAATTTGCCCGCCTGGTCCATAATCAATCCAGTAGCGGGGCGACGAGAGCCTCGTGATAGCTGGATGCCGCAGGCGACGATATGGAGATGTTGGCAATGTCTGCCAGACGGGTTTTTCGAGAAGAGACAAAATTCCGGCCCGAGGCATCGCGGTTGAGTTAACGTGATAACCGTAAACCAACGATACACCGCCCGCGTGATCGCGAATGGCCTGGGGCTGACTCGAAGATCTCCTTGAGCATATAAAGTGCCGAGTATATACGCCTTTTCCAGGCTATGGAAGACGGCGAGGTGATTTCGTTGCGGTCAAGGGGGCGGTCAACGCCTTGTTCGGCAGGAGGGAGTCTCCCAGATTTCACAGGTGTATGATGGTCAGGCGGCATGGTCGCTTCTCCAGATAGCGGAAGCGATCGGTGACCTCAGAAACAAGCGAGCAACAAAGCGGGTCTGAAGCCGAATATAGTTGCTCGTCCACTGCCTTCGCCAATCACAAGTAGCGGCTGCCCATAACGTGCGCAATACGAGGGTTTGGACTAGGAATCTTCGTGCATCAAAGCCGCCAGGGCGTAGCGCCGTGGCAGGGTATTCAGCCGAGGGAGCGAGGATGCAGGAAGGCTGTGCGAGACGGGAGGTCGTAGGCTCTTAGCTGTAATGATGGGAATCAATCAGATGCGCGACGACTTCGGTGTCAGGATTTTCCCGTAGTGGACATGGTAGCAACAACCGGATCAAGTTCTTTTGCGCAGACGGGCTAGAGTGGTTTCGTAATCCGTTATGCCGATTGCGTCCAGCTTGCCCGAGACATTTGTGTCTTGGGGTGGGCATTGTGCTACTGAGCGGTTTGCCGTGGGTGGCCACAGCAGAGAGGTGAAAGGGCGAAAAATACCACGGTGGACCAATGGCCGGGAAATCCGGCCTTTGACACGCATTCTGCAATCCACATACCTTGCCACACGCGCGGACTCGCTTGGAAATGCGTTGCCCCCTCATGCCAGCCACGGCGACACCGGCCGAATCGTACCCCGTAATCTAAAGACGCAACAGACCATTACAATCAGAATGGGGGTGGATTATAATGCGCTGGGCGAACGGGCGCCGAGACGAATTCCGACACAGGTGTTAGTCCCTTGGGTCTGGTATGCAAAGGGTCCGACAAGTTTTTTAGACCACTATTGTCAGCATTGGGCTTTCGCAGTGTAGAGTGGGTTGTTTGGATAGATGGCCCAGCTTTAAGGTCAAAAGTTTGTGTGATATCCGGGCGTTCAGCGGGAAATAGAACGGGAAAGTGGGGGCTGGAATGGGCGCAGTTGGGTGGTAAGGAAATAAACGGGAGTGGGCACTGGAGCACAGGCAGCGCAGGGGAGATGCGCCTGCTCTTGCCAGTCATCACTCTAGCGAGTAGCGGGGATCCAATTGTGCTTTTGTAGTGGGCAGGTGGGTTTTTCGGGTTGGCTGCGAAAAACCAAGCAATGGGAATTCCCAGCCCTGCGCGGGAATGACGCGTTGAGCGGGGATGTATTGGGGATATTAGATTGTGCTGCGGTTTCTAGGACCCTATTCTCACACAAGGACAGAGTCCATCTTCGCGAGAGAACGCGGGGTATCCATTTGGCTTTTTTTTCGTGTGGGTAGGAAATGGTTGCGGTTTGGCTGCGAAACCGCTTTATTCCCGCCTGCGCGGGAATAGACGGGTGAGTGGGGAATAAGACAGAGGGATATAAGGACTGCTGCTTCCGCGGTTAAAGGCATAAGGAATAGGCCTTCTTCCCAGGAATCGTCATCCTCGCGAAGGCGGGGACCATTACCATTTGGGCTTTTCGAGTAAAGGGTAGAGAGATATAACGACTTTGGCTGCGAAACCGCTTGATTCCCCGCTCGCGCGGGAATTGAACTGAGAGGGAGGGAAGCGGGCGGGCGAGACTTGTTAGGCCCGTCTTTGCACCGTCCCTGCCCCCCTTTTTAATTGCCTACCAAGCGCTTGTTAAACGCTCCATCCAATGCCGCCTGCTGCGCTGCGAAAAGTGTGCCAGCTCATTACTGAGGCACTGCGACTGCGATAGTGGCCTGGGTGGCGGTGGATGTCGGCCAGGCCGGAGATGTTGTTGCGTTGCGGTTGATCTAGACCTCACCACCGGCACTTATGTTCTATTCAGACTGCGCTGGCGATCCTGGACCGGTAAATCATGTCGTTGATAAAAGCGCTCGAATTGGCGAGCGAACGAATAACGTCCCAGCGCTTCGTCCGCTTCTATTACTGCGCTACCCCGCGGTCCCAAGCACTGCAATTCATAGAAGCCTGCGCGACATGGTGGTCACACCGCAACGTTTGGCGGCGGTTTTGCTAGGTTGAACGATATGCAAGGCTGAATCCTGTTCAAGCTTGACCAAACGCGCGGTGCGGCTGGCCAGGGCGCGTAAACTTCGTCGGCGACCACGCGAACCCGCGACCCGCTTGCTCACACGGCAACGGGCGCTTACAAATAGCGAGCAAGTTCAGGGCGAAGCAGAGTTGGTCTGGTCGGCCGATGCTTTAGATCACATCTACAACCTTGCCGATTATAATTGAGCGTCGCTGCAGCTGACGAGGATACCGTGGCGGCTTGAGCTGACCGAGGCGAGAGAATACAATCACGATGAGCTTTCCGGGTTTGCTGGCAGAAGCACCCAGCACGGCTTATAGCACGTGTGCGACAGCTCGTTGGCTTTCGCGGATAGCTTCGGCGGTGCGCTGTACGTTAATCCGGAACGGAAGACCTTTCTTGCGTTATGGCCGCGGCCAATTTCGTTGAATGGCGGGTAGCGCCAAAACGTCGGTCTCGGTGCGTTGCCGGGCCTCAGCCGTCGTGGCTGCGGGTAGCTCAGTTGGCTGCTTCCTCGTTGGCTATTGGGCCTTGGCTGTTCAGCGCTGGTCGAGACGCGCGTCACCGGCAATGTTTGCAGGCGTGCTTGCTGGCTAACAGCGCCCATTTCGATCTGGCCACAATACGCCCCCATTGTTGCACGCAGGTCTACATGTTAGCCAGCAGGGGATCGTTGAATACTCGTGTCCTGCAACTTTGAGAATGCCTGCAGGCTCGGGTCGTCAAAAAGGCGCTTAAGGGCGAAGCCGAGGCGGGGCAGGGCGACGGCGGCAGCCAACGCATATTTCCCCCAGCCTTCAAGGGACATACCGGCCGGAACAAGCGCCCGCCCGCAGCCACTAAGCCACGACAGGCAGAACGTCCCCATGATGATATAATAGACCAGTCCAATGGCCAACGGCTTTTTCTTTGCTTGTTGAAGCGAGCATAAAGAGCGCTCCGCTCGGGTGACCTGAGCTTGCTGGTTTTGTACTTAGGCTACTGATTCATAGCCAAACGGCCCGACCGGTTTTCCCACCAGATCGTGTTACAAAGAGCAATTAACCCCCATAATGATCACATTTTTGCAAACGATTCTTGACTATGCCCCATTCAAAAACTCACTTGCCAACCCTGCAAGAATAACTCCACATGTGCGCAAAACACGGCTGAAAGGGGTATCAAGGATTGGCGGACCATGTTTAATGCGGGCTGCGGATCAACTCGGTCAACGCCCTGAAAGCCGCTGACGGCGACGAAAGCACATTGCAAATAGATGATGGTGCCCTTTAAGGTCGGTTGTTGGAGATCAGCCGTTTGTTCGGTCATCAAAATGGTTCGTCCGCTGGCGTAACAGGCCTGAATTAAAATTGCCATAAGAGCTGGTTCCGCTTTTATTGTGAGGTTCCGCGAAAGTACCTGTTGGGCTTTTGGCTTGGCCTAGGCCCTTTATATCAACAGCCTTATCATCCGTTTTTTCCTTGAATGAAGGTTGCGAGTATCTGGCAACGGCAATTAGGGTGGAGTAAATACGAACTATATGATAAGCGGCAGCCAGTCCAGCCTGCTGATAAAAGGAGCCTAATTTATGTCTGATGTGACAGTCTGGGTACGCTCAGCACCTTGAAAGTGGGCGAGAAAGGGATAACATGCTAATCATTCCTGCCCAAGGCCCGCAGAACAGCTAGGCCTGATTCCTGGACCGCCATAGCACCGATGAACACTGAAAGTGCTGCTGGAAAACCTGCTGCGCCATGTAGGACGGAAACAGTTACCCGCGACGATATTCAGGCGATGGCCGATTGGCTGAAGAACAAAACGCTCTGATACGGGAAATTCAGTACGCCCGGCGGCGAGTGGCATGATGCAGGATTTCCAACCCGGTGTGCCGGCCGTAGTGGATACTAGCCGCGATGCGCGCTGCCGTGGACCCGGCAGCAGTTGTGTCAGATCCGCCAGACGTAATCAACCCACCCAAAATAAATATCAAATCCGGTGGAATCTGGTGATCGACAACTCGGTGATAAGGTCGATCATTTCGGCCGTGACAGCGCCTTTCAAACAGACAAACGTTGCCATCGAAAAGCACAGCGAGCAAAAATGGCGAGCGTTACGAGTTTTCCTGCGCTAGGGGCCAGATAGGCCTTTCAATATTCCAGATGTGGTGACGCCAAAGCCCTGGAAACGGCATCCTGCCACCAAGGTAAAACCCACGAGATATATACTGTCCGCAAAGTATCTGGGCCGAGGAGAAGGACGGCAAGCATTGGGCTTAACCCCGACACCACTGGTGGCACTGAATTCGCAACACCAAACGATGGTCAATGGTCTAAGAGTGTGTTGGTTGGGTGTGGGACGGCAATCCGAGGCTGAGCGCTATGCGTTGGCCAACCTGTATCGATGCATGATCCCCGGAGGTTGGTGGGGTTATATTACAGCTACGCGGCAAGCTACGCGAGGCATGAACTGCCACTGACTTGGTGCTTACTCGTAACGCCACAGATGCTGCGCAGCAAGGGGCCGTGGTCGGCAAGTTTTTGAGTTCTAACGCGTGATGGCCTGGCTGAATCTGCCGCTGGCCGATCGCGCGACCAATTGCAACCTATGGCGCCCGGAATACGGTGCTTACCATGCGAGCTTTTTCCCGGTCGATATATGACGAAACCTTGCGCTACCATAAGCGTCTGACCGCCGGCCGGACGACGTATGAGTCGCACGGGTCGAGAGCGTAAAGAAGGCGAGCAAAAGGCCGTTGGAACGTGAGGCGGGCAATAAAAGCCCGAGTTCAAACCGACAGCAGAAATATAAAGCATCCTGGAATATGAATGAATGGATGGCTAGCCTGGCAGAGCCGCGTCGCCCGCAGGAATCGCGTATCGTGCTGGGGCATGTGCACACAAGAAGACTTTTGATCGAGAAAAGACTACGGACCTGAAGATTCGCACCTCCGGACTTGATAACTGACAGCCTCCCAGGGTTGGAAGGCGAGGGCGGAGATGGTTGCACTAAAAAGCCACAGCGTGTTATAGGTTCCACAGCGAAGACACGCCGTGGAGCTGACGATCGACGGCCAGGATGCATGTACTCAGCCATAAAGACAGAAGTGGTGATACAGCGGCCATCAACGTCATGCACCAACAACCTTCAACAACACCGCCAGCGTGGATGATGGCAGCGGGTCTGGTAGCGAAAAAAGCAGTGGAGCGGTGGGAACCTAGCAAAGCGCAAGCCTGGGTCAAAAGTCGTACACTTGCGACAAGGCTCCACAAGGTGGTCCACCGATAATATCTGCTCAAGCGGGGTTAGACACACAGAGTATCCTGGATGAAACTGGGCCTTACTAATTCTGGTGGCTACGGGTGCACTACACGTAGCATCGACGGCAACTCCGGGCCTTGCCATAGAAAAAGGTCATCGGCCAAAGAGGCCGGTTAATGACCATGGATCTGGTGGTGTCCTGGCGGCTCCAGGGCTGTCGGGTAACCGCATACTTTGAAGGCCGCGTAGCATCAGCAGGATCGGAAGGGCCAAACTGTGCATGGCGTCAAAACTAAAAGCCGCCGGTTGTCAGTGGCTACAACTGGCCGCAATCGCGGATGAACTTGCTGAAGAGCCCCCTTGGGCTTAGATCGGGACCAAGCCGGTGTATCCTGCGTGAAACTGTGGCCGACCAATGCAGGAGATCGCCGAGGCCGGTGGCACACATGGTGGAGACAGCTGTTCCGCGAGCCGTTAACCGACGTGTTTACCGGCGACGAGCAATTGGTCAGTACCATTCCGGTCGGCTGAGGGCGCGAACTACCACCTGGAAAGGACGACTCCAACCTATGAGAAAGAATCCGCCCCCTATTTCGAAGCAGATCGAAACACAGAACCCATTCAGGCGCTCAAGCCGGTCCAGTCAGGCTAACAATGACTGGCCGAATATATTCGGAGATGATATACAATCACCACAGACCACATATCTCCCCAGGCGGGCAATAATCAAGGCCAGCTCGACCTGCAGGTGAGGTATCTGCAATGAGCACCTATGGGCGTCCATCTGACCCGAGGAGCTTCCAAATTCCTACGGTTCGGCGTCGGGGTAAACCATGAGGTGATAGATAAGACGCGGTACCTTCGCCACAATATCCATTCGAGAGTAAAACAGATGCCTGGGCGAGGGAAGAGGGTGAAACCGTGCTGTGCCCAGTGGGCGAGAACGATAAGCGATATGTATGATGCCGCCAATGCCGTTTACCAGCAGGTGCAAACAGCCAACTAGAATAATAAAAAAAAAAGAATTAGTCCCTACAACTACAAAACCAAAAACCATCGAAAGAGTACACAACCTGCACGACTTAAACACCGAAGCTAAAAGGCGACAATATAGAGTGGAACATGCAATTAACGGAAAACACCCACCCCCCCACATCAAACAACCAACATAAAAACCCAAACTCACAAAAAAACACCACAAAAAAACAAACGGCAAAAAACTGCACCCAAAAGCAAGAAGAGGACAAGAACAAAAATTAACAAAAAAAAAAAAAACCCACACAAAAAAAAAAACTAAAAACAAAACAAAAAGATAAAAACCCAGATGCCCTTAAACACCAAAAAAAAAAAAACAAGATACAGGCAAAAACACCAAAAAAACAAAATAAAAAACAACAATGGTCAAACCAAAGAAACAGCACAAACAAACAAAAAAACCAAAATAAAAAATAAAATCAGCTCGTGGTGTTGCAGGCAAGGAACTACGGCACGGCTCCAGCCGCGACTCTCGCGGCGGCCACAAGGGTACCCAACTAAGCTGCTGGGGTTACAAGGCGGTATCGCAGGAGAGCTTTGAGCGGATCCACCGTTCCAACTGGTGGGAATTGGCGTTCTTCCGCTGCAGTTTGTCGACGACAGAACGTGGGACAAGGCTTGCCTGGTTGGACGGGCCACGAGGTGCTGATATCGAGGTTGGCAAAATCGAACACCACACAATGCGGCTGGGGCAAAAACCTTGGAACGTGACGCAAAAGCGACGCGGCCTGATGGCGAACGAAAGTCAGCTTCAAGGTGCTGTGCCGGATTGATATAACCGGCAAATGAGGATTGACTTACTTCAAGGCCGGTGGCGATTCTGCCCTTTGTTCTGTATATGCGGAATTTGCCGCAGAGGGGTAAGGCGGGGGTGTTGTCAAGGCTGGCGGCACTGAATCATACGCGCCAGCCTGGAACCAAAAGCCAAATGAGTCCACCGCGATTCGCGAAGAAGATGACGGTGCTTTGGGTACGGCTACTGGACTTTCGGCTTACCGTGCATTGCTCAAATGCCATAAAGTTCCCAAAACCCCCAGCCCCAGCCTCAGGCCAACCGCCAACACCCAGCCACCAGCCCGCAGCCCAGCCAACTCCAAACCCCCAGCCCCAACCACCAGAGCCATCTCACAACTAACACCGTCAATACCCAGCGAAAGCGGGAAATCAAACAAAACATTTTGACTATTCCGGTTTTGGAATACACGAGAGACGAGAGAAGCACCATACGCAATTCACTCCCGGCTCCTCCCGGCTTCCAAATCCTGTAAAGCCCATTGTCCTATATCAGAGCTGAAAACTACACAGAGTCCATCAGCCATCCACACGCCACAACCCACGTCGGGAATACCACTAGGCGGACAATGCCTTGGGCCGGCGGAAAGCCACGATGCAGGTTATAAACGCCAATGTATCGTTACCGCTCACACGGTTTTTCGATATTCAAAGACAGATCAAGACCGCTTGCCGCCGTTCTGCAATCACGAAGTCACCATTGACATCTGAGGCCAGACCTTCAGGCATGCAGCAGCCTATCGGCAACACCGCTCGACTTCCACTGACTCGAGGTCCACACCGCAGTCAGAAAGCCGGCCGAGCCTTCGAGTCCAGGTAGAGTCTGCCCATCCTTTAGCCGAGGAATCAATATAGAACCGGGCCCTGCAGGCCAAATCCCGGACCATATGCGCTTATTGATCCAATAACGCCTCGCCGCTGAGAGATGTACGAGCTTGCCTTTGTCGCCTAGTTTTCAGAATGAAACCACAAATGCTACCAAAGTCAGGTAGTTCAATGGCATCGGAAGAGCGCGTTCCAAACGCGTGAAAATTACACCATCGGAACTCGAGTGGACTGTAAACATCGTTGCGGTCAGAATGTGTAGGGTGCCGGTGGAAAAGCCTAGGTCAGCAAGTAGACGTGTTATTTTACCCAGGCCCCACGGCGATGGGGTCCTCGACATCCGATCCTCATGGCGCGCGGCGGATATCCATGTAACTTCGCCGGTGGTGGGTAATTGAACCCGAGCCGAAAGGCGAAGAACATCACTCACGTAGAAGACGTCTTGCATCATCACGGCCAATGCCAATAACTGGCAGGGACAGCCAGTTCCCCTGAATTATCACCCGCCTCGTCTTCCGTTCTGCGGGTAGATCTCGGAAGATGCGTTGTACGGAAACCATATTAGATACATAGATGCGGTCCTTGTGAGACGAATAGGCCAAGAGGTTTGTCCCAGACGAGGTGGCAAGCTGAAGACACGACGCAGACGCCGGTAATCGCCGCTCGCCGTGTCGAACTTTCCGGATCAATCTGCCCCTTCAAGGTATCGAGGCACATACAGCCTGGCCCTTTGGAGTAGAAGTATAGAACCGCTTGCGGAGGGTACCAAAGCCTTCGCGACGGTCTCATATCGCCATCGCCGGGTTGATTTCACTACCAGTCCCCTTGAAAACCCAACAGCGGCCCATAAATCCAGCCATCTGCGCCCACCTCAAGCCGTTGAAACCGGCCCATGTCCCTGCTTGATCAGGCGCGTCGAGAGCGATACACCACTTGATGTCAACTTCCCACAACGCATCGAGAGCCTAGCAAACAACCCTTGGCTGGCGAACCAGTTGGAAACCGGTTGCTGGTTTGAAGGCGATGGAGTTGATAACAAGCTCGGGGCTTGTCTTCTGCGAGTACGCGGATGGGGGCGTCATAAATTTTCACGTTACAAAAAAGCATCCTGCCCGGAGTAGAACCCGGTCCAGGCCATTTCACCTTTGGGGCCTAATAGAGAGAGAAAAGTACAGATCGGCCTGAACCTTGGTCGGGGCCGATAAAAGGTAGTTGAACTTCACCGGTGGCCGGGTCTATTTGGTAACTGCTGTTGCAGACGACCAGACCACTTCAGCCAAGCAGGCGGCCTTTGCCGATCAAACGCCTAGCGCCGATACGGAACACCAATTCTGAAGGCGGAAAGGGCTCTACGAACTATTTTGAGGTGCGGGATAAGACGCGAGCGAAGGAATGCTGGAAGAGAGCAGGCTGGAGAGCAGAAACGGCGGGTAAGCGCAGTTTTCAATGGGGCATCTTGTGTTAGTGAAATAAATGCTCTATCCTTCGCCGTATTTTCAGAATGGGGCGGGTTTTAATGGTGGGGTTGATGATGGATGGATAGGTTGGATTGAGGCTTGCCCTGGTGGAAAAAGGCGAAAAAGGTCAAAATGGATTCCCGCTTTCGCGGAATGGGTCTGTTAGCGGGCTCGGATGAAAGCGGTGAAGTTCGGTGTGAATGGTAGGTGCTGGGCGTTCGAGAATTATCATGGGCGCAATAGCCAGTCCTTGATACCACCTTGGCCAGCAGCACAACGTATCACATCGCGAACGCGGGATCCATTTGATCATCGTCAGGCTGAGAAGATGGAGTGAGCCCGCGAGACCAGTATTGGGAATTCCCGCCTGCGCGGAATGACGGGATATGGAGAGGGTGGGCTGGAAGTGAGTGAATTTGGTGGGCACAGGGAAACGGGATAACGCTAATGTTGATACCCTGCACCCAAAGCACCGTCATAACACTCGGCGAACGCGCACTGCTGTCCACGGAATAGAATTTCATAGCGGCAACGCCGCCCTATGAATCCGCCTGCAGTTTCACCAAGATCGTTGATAACGTTGCCTTCGGCCACAAGAGTTCATGGTCTGCTTTCTTAACGCTGAAACAGACCCTGCCTCTCAGTTCAGTCAGGCAAGTGGCGTCAAGGACCCTGGATGTAGCACTGAGTGTCTGGTTCTTTGCAGCAACAGATAAGGTGACTCCAAAGCGGTAAATATAATCTGCACCTTGAACGACATTTTACGCTGCGAGCCAAGAGAAACTTCCAGATCATTCAGTTTTTGCTTCAGCCATTTGAAGAACAAGCTCAAATGCCCGCAAGCGCGCCTTTGTAGACGCTCGCAATGATGGTGGGCATGGCGTTTCAGGTCGTATGGTAGCTAGCACAACGTACAATACGGGCCTGCCGTCTTTCGCTCCACCGTTACTAATAATGGCGAAACCGGGTGCCGTAAGTACTCGCGTTGATAAGCGTTTCGCCCGCGGGACGGCGATGTTTGAAGCTGACGAAGAGTGATCGCCCAGAACTGCGGTTGCTGGAGGATACAAGATCGAGCAGGGTTCTGAATCCTCAGCCCGAGTTGATACACCGAGAGGCGTTAACTTTGAAGTCGTCGGGTGACGAAGCAGCCTCTGACAGTGGATCTGATACCAAACCAAGTTGTAGTTCGCGTAGCCTTTTGTCAAAGACATAACCTGACCCTTGGCAATAGGGGCATTGCCGCCCGAATTTCGATGCTCAATTGACGTTTCGGCGCAGTGAATAAGATGCTTTCGCCCGCGTCCAGCCTGTCGAGTCATCAGTAAAACATGGAAACCTTTCAGCCTTGGTAAGTCGGTGAGCTTGTGGTTATCTTTGAAGACCAGTCCGTAACGTAACACCAGCCCCACCGCGGAACATGGGCGTGGATCCAAGCAAGTAGAGAAGGGTCGCCTACTTCCTGCGAAGCGGCGCCCCACCTTGCCATCAGCTGCCGGCACAACGGCCTCAACCGGCCAGCTGAACGCTTATAAGTTGATTGGCAATCGGCCAGCGTTTGAACAAACCTGCACTCACCAACCCGGATAGTGCGGGTTCGCAAGGTGGTAAATGGTGCCAGCTTCTGCTGTTAAAGACCTGCTTCCACCTCTCTGAGGCTGGTGGCCCCAGAGATCTGGGGCACAATCAGCGCAATGAGTTGAAATCCCAGGATCTTGAATCCCTTGCAGTGCTTGAGTCCTGCATCGAGAA
>Ga0163217_1060133_pt1 | contig 15252 bp, 18 predicted proteins | sample SynspAceP_FD_185933 | JGI IMG/M metagenome (GOLD analysis project Ga0163217, IMG submission 185933) | Saline lake microbial communities from Ace Lake in Antarctica - Synechococcus sp. Ace-P (PacBio error correction) | ecosystem: Environmental > Aquatic > Non-marine Saline and Alkaline > Saline ...
AGAGAGAGATTCGGGCCATAAGAACGCGCCTCGCCGGGGTGAGGGTTCCCCGGTTCCCCCGGATTGGCCCCAAAAGGCCCATCCCCCCCCCGCCGCCGGGTTGCATGAAGGAGCAAACCGGCCGGGGCCCCCTCGGCCTTGTTCCCCAAGACTTTTTCAAATCGAGCCCCGGCCCTCCCGCCGTTTTTTTTTTTTTTCGAAGGCCGGTTTCGCGAGAAAAAATTTTTTGGAACCGCTAAATGTTCCCTCGAACCCGAGCGTTCTTTGTAGACTGCCCGAACAAGGAAATTTCCGGGAGATGAAATTGTCGGGGCTGGTCCCCTCCGGCTTTTCGATCTGGTCCCTTCGGCCGCAGAAGATGTGGCCCCGTCGTCCTGGTTAAAGCCGCGCACCCCGCCAAAATGATGCCGTGCAAAGCCGCGCCCGAGGGTTTCATGAGCGGTTGCAGGACCCGAATTCGGGCCATGGCGCAAAGGGGCAGGTCCGCGGTAAGGTAATTTTCAAACCCTTGGTTAAAGATATTTGCACGTGGCAGGGGCAGTTCATGCGGTTTTCAGCGCGTTTGACCGATTTTTCGCGGGCCGTGTCCTCGTCCACTTCGACGATAAACATGTGGGTCTTGGTAATTTCCTCCAGTGGCCGGAGGCTTCCCAGAGTTTACGGTCCACGACCTTGCGGTGGTGTTCACTCTCGACATAAGGGGGGGCCCCCCCCGCCCCCCCCGGCGCGTTGGTTTTTTGCGGCGCAAATGTAATCTCTGAAGCTCGGTATAGATGTGCAGCCCGTTGGGGTGCCAGAAAGATCTGCCCGGCGCTTTCTTCTTGCATGTGGAAGCAGGTCATCTCGCGCCCAGCTTGCCGGTTGGCGCGTTTGGCGGCCTTCTTCCGAGCATTGTTCAGGTGGCGCTTTTCACTTTTTCTTGCCGGTGAGGCCACGCCGTAATTCGTTGCAGCATCGCCGCGGTCGCCGTGTCCCGCGCCAGTTAAAGCGCCCGCAATCCGACATCAGTTTTGAACGCTCGCCAGGGGACTTGGCCGGTGGTGTTGCAGGTGCGGCCACGGCAGAGGTTCCTGCCAGTCGCCTGTGCCTAACATGCGCAGTCGGTTCGGTTCGGCCCGGGAATGCTGGTTGATCAGCTCTCGATCCTTATTATATGGTTCGTTTCAGGTCTTTCGGTAATGCTTGATCGCGCGGGCGCGGTCCAGACTGGTGCGCACCGGGGTCACTGCTTGTTGATGAAATTTCCCTTCATCTTTTTTTCGGAGCCCAAGGTCTTCGGGGTGAAGATTCCCTTGCGGTTCGAAATCAATAGTACCAGCCGTCTTTGATGACGGGGCCGAGGTGGTGACTTTTGTATCTGCCAACAGGTCCTGCACGCGCGGGGGCCATGAGTGTGGGCAAGGTCGTGGCGTACCACTCGTTTCGCTTTGTGCGTCCGTCTCATCCATGGGTGTGATCGCGATGTCGGCATCTGTGGTTGATCGGCCGAGGCAGATCAAAATGCGCCCGTCCCACGGTGGCGCTGATCGCTTTTGCCAAGCGCGATTTTGGAGATGTCGTTCGCGACCCGTCGCCCGCCAGTGATGACCTGCGTCGTTACTGACCGGCGTTGCATCGGAAGGATGAGGGGTGGATCTGGGCCAATTCGGGCCTCCTTCGTCGGTTTTGGCGGCCTACGAGACGCCCGGTTGCGGGTTATATGCGTTCGGCCTGTTTTTGGCGTCGGTGTCTGGGTTGTCAATATCGCGGTGGGGTCAGCAGTGCCGGCGGCATGAAACGCGTGGCGTCCTTTCCTTGGCGGCCCCGTGCGAATAGATTGCAGGGATATCCGAAGAAGCGACGTGGAAAACTCGGAAGAATATGCAAGATGGATGGTGGCGCAGCGGGCGTTTGATGCGCTTTCGGGGGCAGAGGGTGACTGCGCAGGACCTGTCGGCCCCACGGCGCAAAGAGGCCGAGGCCTCGGAACGCCCTGCGCCATATTCGCAGCCTGACGATGACCAAATCGCGGCGGGCTTGATTGACCCCAAGGCTGATGCTGTCGTGGCTTGCTGACAATCGCTGGCGCGCCGGCGTCTATTGCGGGGGCGCTGTGCTCGATCCGCGAGGCGGGGGCGCTGCTACGCAGATCGTGATGGCCAGCTGGGTGCAAGCGATGGCGCGGCGCAAATGGGTCGTGGGGTCGAGGAATCCGGCGGGGCAGGGCATTTTCGCGGCGTTGATCGTGCTGGCGGCTCTCACGTTGGACGGATCAGCGGCGGGGCTGCGTTTTGCGGGGCGCTGGCGGGCTTGGCGGTCAGCCGTGCCGCCTGTCGGTGCCGTAATAAAGATATTTTGGGCAAGACAGTGGCCAAGTCGCGGCGCGGGTCGATCACGGGGCCGGCGGGGTCCGTTGCCCTCGGCGGTGTGCTGGTGCTGGCGCTGTTGCTGATCGTCGGGGCTGGTGCGAGGATCCGCGGCGTAAGATGATTGCGCGAATTGCCGCTGGCCGCGCTGCTAGGGGCGGGCGGGCTTGGTTGTTTTTCAACCCGGAGCGAGGCCCCGCAGCGACTAGCGCCAAGGCCACGCCGGCCAGCCTTTTGCCATCCTCAAGAAAGACGCGAAACCTGCGCCGGTTCATTCTGGGGTGCGCGGGCTGTTGGTCGCAACTCCTGCGCCGCCGGTATTTTGGTGGTGCTGGCAGGCGGAGAGGAAATCATCCGCGCTCGGCCAACTGGCGCGCTGGTGCTGGCGTCGGCCCTTGCTGGGCATTGCTTAGCTCTTTATGTCTGGGGGCGGCGCAGACGCAGTCCAGCCGCCGCGTGCTGATCGTTGACGGGCATCGTGGGGCCGTGGCAATGGTCGGTGCCGTGGGGCTAGACTGTTGCATGGCGACGCTAGATCTGGGCGATGCCGCTGGTTGCTGTTTGTCCTGATATCTCGCTCTATTCACGGGTGCGGCAGGGGCGGTCGACCTATCTGGGATATGTCGCTCAAAGGAACGCCGGTCGCCTATGCGCCGTGTCCAACACCGTGATTGGGGGCTGCGCTGATCGGCGGTGGGCGGGTGGCGGCGCGGCACTGATCGCCCTGTGCGGACGTCTTGGTTTTATTCGCGCTCGAATGTCACCCAGCGCGGCGGCGTTTGCGGCGCTTGGCCTGCGCGAAGTCGAAGCGGCCGGATTGATCGCGGGCCGCGCGCCGTAGACTGGGCGCCGCATTTGACCCAAAGGGGGGAAGCCCGATGTCCAAACACAACCGCAACTTTGAGCTGACGAATCAGCGATCCGACCTGATCGAGAGCGGCGGCTGCATGTGACCAAACGCGACCTGTCGAATGGACGCGCTGATGACCGGCGTCGAATGGCGCCCGCCGATGCGCCAAGACCAGCCTGCGCCGGATCGCGATCTGCTTGGCCGTTTGCACAATGCAGAAATCTTTTGTACCCCCCGCCCGAAGGCACTATCTGGGAGGTCTGATGATGACTGCGCCCCAAGTCTATGGAAACTGGCCCCCCAAAGGGGGGGCCGGCGGCTGGCTTTACACAAGACCGACGGAAAAGGCCCTTGGCGTGGTGTTTTTCTGGCGTCTGAAATCCGACATGATGGGCACCAAGGCGGTGTTTTCCTTGAAGAATTGGGGCAAAACGGCGAGGGGCGGCCTTTTTGCGGTTTGATTATCGGGCACGGGGAATCCTCGGGTGGTGTTTACTCGACGGGTGCATTTGCGATTGGGCCCAGACAAGCGCCGGCGGCGGTAGAATCGCTGGACGCGAGGGCTGATCTTGCCCGGTGGGGTCGTCCCCATGGGCGGCTGGCAGTGCGCTGCTGTTGGCGCGCGGCGCTGCCGTCGCGGATCGCGGGTCTGGTGGACCGTCGCTGCGGCCCTGAATTTTACCGAGGCGGCTATTGGCCATGCTTTAAACCGATGCGGCAAAAGCAAACCTTGGCCGAAGGCGGGGCAGGTCGAACTGCCGTCAGACTATAATGGAGCCCCTACATCATCACCCGCCGCATGATCGAGGACGGGCGCACGCAGTTTTGGTCTTGCGCGAATCCGCTTGCAATCTGCCGTTTCCCACGCGGTCTTGCAGGGCAGGCAGAGCACCCGCCCGTCACGTTGGCACTGCTGTGCGGCTGCTGGACAATTGCCGCAGCGTGGCTCTGAACTATGCAGTTGCAACTGGTCAAGGACGCGGAGTCAACCGCTTTTCCGATGACAGGTGTCTTGCTAATGCTGTTGACTGCCGTCGGAAAGAGGTCGCTCGCTGCATTGGCGGCTGAACGGGCCCCCGCCGGACATGGGGTAGGGAGGGGCAACAGCCATGCGCAAGACCCAGCCAGCATGTGGAAGCCCTTTGAGAACCTTTTGGGCGGTCCCGCCTGTCGCGGTGCATTTCTTTATTGCGCCGATTTTAAGTATTCCGAAATTCGGGCTTTCACGGACAGCCCAATATCCCCGAACAGCAGATCCTGATCTTGCCGATTGAAAAACGGCGGGCTTTTGCACCACGCTGCTGGACCCGCTTTTGAGGAAACCTTTGGCCGATCGCTGTGCGGTTCAGGGTATCGTCGGCGGCGCTGAAAATGCTTATGGCGAACCGGCACAAGCTGAATTGTCGCGGACAATGACAACCCGATCGAATGTCTACATCTGGGACCGCGGGGCAAGGGGCGCAGGCAATCGCGGGCGCCAGCACGTGATTCCGCCGTGGTTTGCCGACGCAGTACGATCAGGGGCGCGACTGGCCGTCGATTCTTGGCGTGGTGGGTGCGACGATCATTCTGCCCTATTCCGAATGTGGTTTTTCCCCCCAAGCTTGCCCGCATTTAAACCCTGACGTGGCGACCAGAGCCGCAGCGCAGCATTTCAAGCTATAATCGCGCCGACGGCGGGAATGTTTTGCGTGGCGGGTAAGTCGAACCGTCAGAGCCCTTGGCGCAGCGCCGTGCACGTTATAAGGATTTTCCGCCCTTGCGTGGCATCGCCTATCCATGAGAGGTGCGGCGCAAGCAGCCAGTGGTCCCCCAAGTGGCGCGAAATTTAATGATAATGACAGGGAACAATACATGGCTGACCCTCTGTTCTTCTGCCCGGCGCCTCATGTCCTTGACGCGCGGGTGTTTCTGGCCGCAGATTGCGAACCTGTCGGCGAAAACGGCCGCTCACCGTGGCTCCGATCCCCAAGGCGAACGGATCGAGGAAATTCGCGTCCGGTCTGCGGAATCATTACCCAAATCGGTTTGGCGCTGGCAGGGATGGGGCTTGGCGGGGCGGGTTCGCGCTCGAGATCTTGCGCGCCGTGCGCCGGACCGTTTGTCACGGTTGGCGCTGATTGGGCCAGTCCGCTGGCCGAACCACCGCAGCCGCTGCGGCCCGCGAGATGCTGATCGTCCAAGGTCAAGTCGGGGCGGGCTGGCGGATGCGAATGCGCGAAGAGTGACCTCTGTGGCTGGCCCCCGGCCCCGAACCGCGCGGCGATATTCAGAGATCGCGCTGGATATGGCTGATACGCTGGGAACCCGAGGTCCTACATCGTCAGGCCGCGCCTTGCAGCGGGCGCGTGGATCAGCAGCTGTGCTGCGTAAATGCAAGGTGCCCGACGCCTGGTGAATTGTTGGCGAGGTGGGCAAGCTGACCCCGTCAAGCGCCATAGTTTTATGGCCGAAGCTGGCTGCCCTATGCCATTTTTGCCGCGTGATCGAAGGGGCAGGGCATTTTGCACACGCTGGAGCAGCCAAAGCAACGACCGCAGCGATCAAGGAATATGAAGCTGCCTTGGTCCCTGCCCTAGCGTCTGAGACGTGAATTACGCAGGGCGTCGAGGATGCTTTGGCGCTGGTCGTGCGGCACGATCTTCACAGGGCGGGTTGGGCGTCGCGGTACAGGGATCGATAAAGGGTTGGTTTTCCACCGTCCCGTTTATCTTGGCCGCCGCAGCACGCGACAGCGCCCCCCCAGATCAAACCGCTGGAGTCCCCTCGTTGCGGGTTTTGCCTGACGATGTGGGATTATATCCGGTAACTAACGATGGGCCCTAAGCGCCCAGGGTCGGACAGAGCGCTGTCATGATGCTTGGCAAAGGCAAGCTTGCTTGCGCAGCGTGTTTGAACATTGGCGTCCCCGCAGCAGGTCGCATACCAGCGCAGCAGGTTCTTTATCGCCGAATGAAAACACGCCCCAGCTGGGTCGAACTTCCTTGATCAAAGTCGACCGGTCGGCGTGGTTTGGAACAGTTGACCGCCTGTGGCGCAGGTCGGGAGTTCAAGTTACAAGCCTCGGCCCCCCCCCGCGCGGCAATCGATACAGTGGACAAACACCGGGCATGGCTGCCGCGTGGCGGGTGTCCACGCCGCGCAAGGTCCCTTTGATGGTCCCGCAGTTGCGGAAGGGCAAGATTCAACGCGGCGCGGCGGGCATTATGCTGTCGATTCTGGGCCGGGACAGGGGTCTTGCGACAATTGGGCCTGGGGCGGCGCTGCTTGCGGGGGCCGCTTACCTTGGCCGTGCGGCTGGTTTTCATTCGATGAATTTCAGCACCAAGCGGGGCGGATATTCTCGCCGCCAGCTTTGCCTGCGAAGATACCATAGTGCCCTGCGCCGTCTCAAGATGGCTGGCCTTTTGTCGTCGGGCAGGGGCCGGTGCAACAGTTTCCGCGCGGCGACACATTGCCAAGGGGCCGAGATATCAATCCTTGTGCCTTCGACGTTTTAAACCGGAGCATCTGTGATCTTGCCGATGTCGACGGCTGGCCTTGGATCCGTGAAGCTTGTTTGTGCCGATTTCATTGTCCTTAAGATCCGCTGCACGGTAGACAGGTAGAATTCGGCGGGCATGTCCATCACGTGCGACGGTAATTCGTCGTAGAACTTGTTGTGCTTGTCGTGGTGCCTGCGTCCCCTGTGCGGGACGCGCCAATGATCTGTCCGCGTGAAGCCTTGCGTGGTTTCGGGTTCATCGGTGATGAAAGAGTTAGCTTGTAACAACCGGGACTAGACCTTGCCGGCCCACGCTTGGTGCTGAAGCCGACCTGCTGGGATCATCATTTCTTCAGCTTTGGTTCAATGTTCACGCGGGGCCGAAATCCGTCACCTCCGTGTGGGCTGCGGCCGGTATCCGATTCGGCCCGCCAATCACCGTGGAGCGAGCTGGCATGTGGCCTTGGGGATCCTTTCGGGCAGTAGGCGGTTGGCCGCGGCAAGGGTCAGCCGGCGGCAGCCTGGCAGACGGCGATCACATGCACTCGGGGCCAGATTGCGCATATAGTCCCGACCAAGCCCAGGTATAATCTCTACGTCGAATTGCCGGCGCTGACAAGGGATGTCGCGGGCATTAATGCCAGTCGGTGATGTACCATCCTGCCAATCGGGGATCAAGGCTGATCACGGTGGACCGCAGCAGGGTCGCATATGGCCGGACATGGGCGCGACCAGCCGGATCTTTGCGCTGGGCTTGTCCGCCGGCCTGCACAACGAAATGCATCCAGATCGGCCAAACGACCTTCAAGCTCTTTTTCACATCAGGACGGGATGATCCAGACCATCGCAACAACCAGCCGGCGGATATGTCCCCAATCAAGGTTTGACCCCCCAGCGCGAAAGCTGCGTTCGTACTTCGCCCCAAGCGCCATCCAGTTCAACGCGGGTTCGGAACAGCTGCAAAAGCCGGATAGACGATGCCATCGCAACGCGGTGGCGCCAAGCCCACTGATTGGTGTTTCTCATCGTTTCCATTAAATCGTAAGATTGCCAATATACTCATGTAAGGGGTCTCCCTGTTGGGGGGCCTTGCGCCTGCATCTTTGTCGGACCTCCCCCAAAGGTCCGGCCGATGCTGCCAGGTGCAAACATAGGAGGAACGGTTTACATGATAATAAAAACAACTAAGAACCGACGTGTTGAGATTTCCAAGGCACAAGGAACGTATGAGGAAAACCTGCGCAAGGTCGCAAGCGCTGGGGCTCGGCTGTCGCAAGATCAAATGGTCGCCGCGGACAGCCATCAGGCCGAGTTTTGAACGGCCCCGAATCAGGGGCTGTTCACAAGGCTGCGACGTCCTATTGGAACCGAAGCTTGTGCAAAATCCCGCCAAGATGATCGAGCAGCAGGTGTCGTACTGGAGCAAATCTGTCCAGGCCACTTCGTCGAGCGCAGCAGGCGCTGGGCCAAGGCAAGCTGGCAGCCCCGGAAGATACCGCGCCCGAGGACCGCCGCTTTGCCCAACTCCGTTTTGGAATCGCCCCCTATTTCAATTTGTCAAACAAACATACCAGATCAACGAGAGGCGCTTGGCCAAGCGTCCGAAGAACGTCGCCGATTCTGGGCCCCCGCACGAACGCCAAACGCCTGAGCTACTTTAGCCGCCAGATCGTTGATCTGATGAGCCCGACAAATTTTCTGGCCACCAAACCCCGGATGCTTGAACGCCGCCGTCGCCACAGAAGGCCGAAAGCCCTGATCCGCGGCTTGAGAACCTTGATCGCGGACCTGGAAGGCCAACAACGGCGAGCTGGTCCTCGGCTGGCGGAAATGACAGCGCGTTTCGAGCTGGCCGCAACAATCGCCACAACCCCTGGCAAGGTCGTGGTTCCGCAGCAAACTGTTCGAACTGATCCAGTATAGCCCGCAGTTAACGAAAAGGTGGACGCCACCCCCATCGTGATCTTTCCGCCGTGGATCAAACAATTCTACAGTTCTTGATCTGAAGGAGCAGAACATTCCTGGTCAAATGGTCGTGATCAGCTATACGTTGTTCATCGGTCCATGGGTTAATCCCGAACAAAAAGCTTAATCGACGTCGGAATTGGGCGACTAATATCGAAGACGGCTTTGTGACCGCGTCAACGAGGCCAGGCGATCACCGGTCCAAGACAAATGTGCATGCCGTGGGGTATTGCCATTGCAGGCACACACTGGCGCTGCGCGTCGCTGAATGGAAACAGCGGGGCGATACGTCGGTCGAATCCGCGACCTTCTTACCGCGCTGACCGAACTTTTTCCGATCAAGGAGAGTCCAGCCGTTCCTGAACAGATGATTTTCATTGACGGGATCCGAGGCCAGAGACCCAGGACAAAGCATGCCTGCCGTCGCTCATCATGGCGCGTACCTTTTCCCTTCTTGCGGTCGAAATGAATCTGGTTCCTATGGACCTCGACAAAAGCTATATGCTGGGCGATACGCCGCCCGCCTTTGATCTGCTTTTACTGGAACGGCGGACGGGGCCAACCTGCCGCCGCCGCATGGGATGGAAATATTTGCGGGGCTCTGCAACAGACAAGCTGGTCGTAATGGCGGGTTCGACTGCTGGGCATTGTCTGAGCTCGAAGACAATTGAGCGTGCCGGCTGAATGGGCGGTTGGCTGGCGTAGAGGACCACATCGCGCCGTGGAAAGATCAGCTATCGGCGGCGTGGGGCCTGAGTGGGCAGCGCGCGACAAGACATTTGTCCCATGAACGCCAGTCGGGGCACATCGGCATGCATCGTGAACCCGCCCACAAGGGAAATACGGGCCACTATACCAACGCTGGATGTGTCACTTGATCACGAGGAACTGGGCTAGATGGGCGCAGCCTTTACCATGAAGGGTCATGGTGGCCGCCCGCTTGGGGGCGTGGCTCGAGAAATCAGTCCGACAAGGTAGGTGGTGCCACGTAATTGCGGGTGAAAATGGCCGTGATGACTTTTTTGCGATGCGCCCGGCACCTAACTGTGCCCGAGGGCAAGAGGTTTGATCTAATTGCCCATTTTAAGGGCGTGAGTGTCGAGAAATGACGATGCTGCAAATGCAGAAAAAGCCTTGCAATGCCGCACTCAGCAATCTATCTTTGTTTAGTCATAACGAAGCGGTTAGACGCCCGTTACCCCCATAAGGAGAGGTTTACCATGACGAAGACACCGAGATTTCGCCGCGATGAATGAAAGACAATGATGGTGCATTCCCCGTTGACACATCGCAATGAACGATGCGTTTCAAAACACCGCGACGCTGAACGAAAAGCTGTCCGGTGTGGCCTTGAGCGCCCGCTGAGAAATCCGCAGCGATTTCCAGCAAATGACTCAAGACACGGTGACAAAAATGTCGGAAATGTCGAAAGCCAGCAAGGCCTGCCTGACTACGCAAAGCAATGGACCGAGTTCACCTCGGCCTCTGCGAGTTGCGTCCGAGCACATGCCGCTTTCCGGCCGAGATCGCCAAGAAGGTCCAGATGGGACAACTGTTGAGCTGAGTATGGCTGCTGGCAAAGACATGTCCGAAGAAGCAACGGCCTGCTGTCAAAAGTTGCAACTTCCGACGCGACAGCCGCGGACACAAGAAAGCCCACAGCGAAGTAATTCGCTCTGGCCTTGTACAGTAAAGATTAATCGAGGGCAGACTTTGCGGTCTGCCTTTTTTGTGGCGCCTATCTTTTTCATTTTAAGCTGGCCCTAAGCTGCAAGTGCAGCATGCCTATTGTGAAGAACCTAGTGGTGACCGAAACAGTCAAGCCCCTGCTTAATCAAAACGATTGCAAGCCGCCGCCTGTATTAATAACCGAAACCAGTTGATTATGTCACTTTTAGACAATATTTCGGGCTTAATCCCGATGGCCGAGAGGTGAAGATTGTGGACCTGAAATCAGCGACGAGTCTGAACCCGCCAATACCGTGCTTGCAAATCATCGCCGAACATCGAAAGCCGCGGTGAATTCCGTGCTGGCCCGTGGTGTGCTGAAACGATCTTGTCCGCAGCTATATGTCCCCCCGATGCCAGTGTCGTTGCCGCAGTTTTCTGAAAATCGTCGTTCGGATATGCTGCGCGATGTCAGGCAACGGGTTGCTCGGAATTATTAACACGATCAGACCCGAAGTCGAAAATGCCGGTTTCGGAGGTCATGACAGCCCAGCAAGAGGCCTTTAATGAAAAAGGCGATGACAGGCAACATTCCGACGCCTTGGAAGGCATGGGGGGTGGTGATGCGCGCCCCGCTAAGGGGGCGTCAGAGAAATGTCTTGATGCGATCAAACAGGCTGGCCGAGCTGCAAGAGAAACTGTCAAAGCTGAAGTAGCCTCTTTTTCGGTGCGTAAACGGTCAAAGCCACCCGCTGACGGTGGTCTTTGCTGTGTTGCGGATGCCTCCGGCGGGAGTTTATCTGAAATATGAAGCCTTAGGCCGCGGCGGATCGGTTAACCGAGGCCAGCGCCCCAGCAGTACATGACGATGGCATCCAATCGGCGGTTTGCATTGCACGGGCAGGGCCATCCAGGCGGTCATTAACATGGCGCGGGTTCTGGGGCAGGTCGGGCAAATCCTGAAATGAACTGCCCAGTTTCCAGAAAGCGCGCGCTTGTCGGTGCTGTTGACGCAAAGACCTGACCTTGACGCCAGCCTTGCGCTGGCATCTGCAAAGGCGCGGATGGCGCGTCGTCCAGGCCAACCAGTTGAAAACTGATGGAATCCCGGTGCCCGGTCTCGGGGGGGAGCGGGCGGGGACGTCCGTCTGTGGAAACGGCATTCAGCTTGGCCGCGACATAAAGTCGTGGTTGGCGCAACCCATCCGCCACGCGGCGGGCAAGTTCTGCCAGTTGGGGCGCGGACCAACAAGCCGACAGTTATTGGAGCCGCAGATTGTAAAGCGGCAGCTGGTTCTGCACCGCGCAACAGCGTCAGAGCGATGCCGGGGTGTTTCTTCAGTTTGTGCTCGTACGCCCCCGACATAATGATCGCAACGGGCCGCGAGATTGGCGTCCATCGGTGATCAGGATACCGCCTTCGCCGCGTTGCCATCTTGTAGGACTGGAACGAGAAGCATTCCGATTTTACCGATGGTCCCGATCTTGCGGTCATGCCACAAGCGTTGCCAGCGAAATGAGCTGCCGTCCTCGATCACGGGTGCTGTCGCCTGCCCGCGTCGCACGCCGCATGATCGCATTCCATATCCGAGTATGCCCGCGCATGTGGCTTATGATCACAGCATCTACTCGTCGGCAGCTTGGCGGCCAAAATCTTTCATATCATCCGGTAGTTCGCCCGACTTCGCACAGGCACGCGTATAATTGGCGTGATCAACGGCAGAGGGCACGGCAGCAAAGGTAAAGCGGGGATCAGCAACCTGGCGTTCGGCCGGCAGGTTCCAGCGCCAGCAACTGACAAAAACAGCGCGCAGAGCAAGAAGACACTGCCAGCGCATAGCGGCTGCCATCAATCTGCGCGAACGTCGGCCTCGAAGCAGGGAGACCGCGCGTCGGCAGCAGCGTGTAAGCGAAGACAAGATCCCGCTTTTGCAAAACAGCTGCTTTTTCCCTTATTTTTTTTCCCCCCCCTTTCGGCGCGGCGCAGATGTTCGGGAATGGCTTCGGCGGCTGTGCATGTCGGGCAGGGTCCATATTTTCACATATCCTGATTTGTTTTTCAGAATGGTAAACAAGTGCGCCTGTGGACCAAGCCTTTTCCGGCTCCGCCTTAATGAATGTTTTGTGACTAGATTCCCCAGCGCCCGATCGCGCACCCGCTGAACGCAGGTCATTGCCAGCGCAAAGCCAACGGAACTGCGCAAGGCTTCCGCCGCCGGGGAAGCTGGGTGGCAGGGCGCTCATGGTGTAAGCCATCGCCGTCGGCCTTCAATTGCACCGTGCCATCAGCTGGCCTGCGTGGATCGCCGCTGCCGGACGCGTGGCCGGAATAGCCGAGCCGACAAGATATTCGGCGCAACACCGGCGAGAAACGGCAGACCTTCAATGGTGATCGCCAGCGTGCCGCCCCAAGCGTATTCGATTTTTACGTCCGACGCAGAGCGGGGAAACTGGCTATGGGCTGCGGGCTTTGGCCGCGCATCACTGGGAAGCGTAGCCATAGCCTTCCGCCCGTCCGCCAAACAGCAGCCGCCCTCATGGCTAAGCCGGAAATAATCACAACGAATTTGCTAATCGGCCATCGGCGACGTCAACGGGCAACACTTCCCTTGTGCGATCCCCCAAGGGTTCGGTGGCGAACGATAAAGGTGTTGATCCGGGCATCACCTTGGCCGCAACCCTTGCGGTTTTCAAGCCGCCAAGATAAGCCGTTGCAGGCAAGGATCACATGAATCGGCCTTACCCGCCCCGCCATCGGTTTCACGACCATGGCCAGGGTCCCCTTCGGCGATATGGGGTTGCATCGGCGCTGCGTTCATAGATCCCTATACCCCCGCGGCCGCCGCGGCAACGGCCAGGTCCAAAGGGCGAGGTTCAGGGGCTGCAAGATGCGCGCACCCATATCCAGAGAAGCCGCAGCATAGGCCGGCGGAGGCCGCAGACGTTACGCAGGGCGTCGCGTCCAAACAGCTCTATCTGGTCGTAGCATAGCGTTCTTGCAGAAAGCCGGCGTAAGGCGTGCAGGTGAATCCACATCCGCCGACTGCTGGCGGTCCAGGCCCACACGGGGCTTGAAGGTGGCAGTCGATGTCATGGGTTGCGATCAAGCTGCTGACCTAGCGCCTTGGCGTCTTCGCCCAGGTCCCACAGTACGGCGGCGCGCTCAGCCAACCGACCCATCATTTTCCAAGGCGTCCCTTGTTCCACCCGCTGCCGCTGCCCAGCTGACCGCCGTTGGCGGCCCGATGCGCCAAAGCCCACACGCTGCGCTTTCGAGACCCAGCACCAGCGGCGGGCGCCCCGCCCTTGTGCCAGAATGCAAGGACGGCGGACAGTCCGGTATAGGCCGCCACCCACTGATGCAAGACATCGGCGCGCTGGTCCCCTTTAGGTTGGGTAAGGGTGTGCTGGAAGGTCGCGGTCGCAGCGTTACCAGCTGTCGGGTAACGCCCGGCCCGCGTCATTGCATATAGCAGATTCATGTCCAGAAATCGGCCCCACGCCAGGTCGCTCCAAATGGTCCTAAATCTCGCCGAGGCTCCCGCAGGCGATGCGGCCTAAGACTTCATCAACAGGTGCTCGCGTTCCCACGGGGAAATGACATGCCAAGGAATTCTCGTATTCGGCGCGTTTCACGATTCGCTAGAAGCGCGGCGCTCGGCGGCGACAGCACCTCGGTTGCAAGGTTTGGCCTCTTCGAACAGATCAAGTGCTGACCCTAGACCTGCGGGATATCCCCGTCGGCCGTCATAGGCATTCACCCTTAAATGGGTTTGGGCGTCTTTCTGTTTCCATGTCATTCCCTAGATAGGCCGCAGGCAGAGACGCCGCGAATGCGAGGTAGGGTTTTGCGTCCTCCGCAGACGGTTCTCGACGAACTCGGCGCGACGACGGGCCGGACAGGGGCCGATGTCCCGTGGGCCGATTGTCGCGGCCCCATTCCAGATTGATCGGCGCGGCGGTGTCCTTTTGACGTAGCCGCGATAGCTGTTCACATAGGTGCAAGGACGGCCAGCGCCGTCGGGCCTGTGGTTTTGCATACCTGGCGGAAAATAAAGTATAAAACGCTTTCCGTTCGCCACCCTCCGGGCCAGTGTGCTTGCCCCGTTGTCGCGTCCAGCACCGAATGATGGATGTTGCTTATTCGCGCTGCACGGTTCATTGCAAGTGGTTCGCCATGAAGTGCCATAAGCAATCGTGGCGCACCGCCGCCGGCTTCCGATCAGAACGTTTGAAATAGAACCAACTTCGTCCTGCCAGACGCACAGGGTGCGCGTGGATCAGTTTGATCTCGCCCAGCTGGCCCGCGCCGCCTTCTTGGTGTGCGTCTCTGAGCCCTGCGCAGCTCTGCGAAATCATAGATGTCGTCGATCACTGGGCCGAATTCGTCCACGGCGGTCCATGGATAGCCTGAACGCGCCAGCGGGCGGGGCGGCCCGAGCGGCCCATCATACGGCTTGATCTCGTGGGCGGGGTCAAGGTTGCGGGCGACAGAAAAAGAATTCCATCTCGGGGCCACAACGGGTTCCCAGCCTTGCGCCGCGATACAGTCGACGTACCGCGCTTTAGCCCATTGCGTGGTCGAATAGCGACAGCGTTGCCCCATCGCGATCAATAGGCCGTCGTGAATGACTTGCAAGGTCCAGTCACCCGTCCCAGGGGGCGGCGGTCGCGGTCCGAGATATCGGGGCGCAGGAATCATGTCTTCGATGAAGCCGTCCAAAAAACCGGGCCCCGGGGGTCAAATCCCCCGCCCCATTCGCCCGGTAATGGGTCTGGTAGAAGATGCTGTCCGGAAGGTGAAAATACCTCCTGACTCGCGCAAATTTCGGTCGCGGGCACTGCCTTGCCCGCGTGCGATGCCGGGAATATCAGGGATATGATACATTCGACTTCGTCGAGCCGTCGACCCTCTAGTATGCACGTGGCGCGGGGGAAGC
>Ga0163217_1099694_pt1 | contig 15252 bp, 12 predicted proteins | sample SynspAceP_FD_185933 | JGI IMG/M metagenome (GOLD analysis project Ga0163217, IMG submission 185933) | Saline lake microbial communities from Ace Lake in Antarctica - Synechococcus sp. Ace-P (PacBio error correction) | ecosystem: Environmental > Aquatic > Non-marine Saline and Alkaline > Saline ...
CAGGAGTGCAGAAGAGAGAAATTCCACCGTTGTTTTTGGGGGAAGCAAGGTTTTTTTGCCTTTTTAAGGGGGCTAACTCCCCCTTTAAACCCTTTGTCCTTTTTCGAAGTTTAAAAAAAAATCGATGATTTTTTTTTTTTGCGTTTTTATAAATTTTTCCCTCTCTTGTATTGGGGTTAAGGCTTTAATAGGCTTGGAATAAAATTAATTAGTAGTTTTTTTTTTTTATGTCCTTTCACTTAGCGCTATAGGTTTGGTTTTTTAGAGGGCAGAAATAATCAATTGTAGAGTCCCGCACGTGCGGCGTTTCGATTTAAAAACGATGCCGTCTAACAATTGGTTTTAAGGCCTTCCCATAAAACCAAGTAAGGGGTAATAAATAGCGCAATACTAAAAAGTACGCCAATGCAGCAAGCTAGTGTTTTGTTTTTCCAATCGCGCTCTCATGAGCGCAAAAACCAGCAATTTCGCGTAATATGGCTTTACCTTCATTTTTTTGGGTAATTCTAGTTTTGTTTGATTTTGGAAATAACCCGCCTTTTATTTCGACTAGATCAATAATCGCCATTAATCCTGTTTTCTACATGTTTAAAGTTTTTCTCCCTTTCAAGCAATAACGCTTTAGAGTCCGTTAACCCATATAATTCCCTTGGAATGGTTTAAGGCAAGCTTCTTTTTATGAATAATAATATTAAGCCCCTCTACGTAAAGATTCGGATACAACTCTTTGGTTCATTAACTAAAAGTAAAGCAATGGGCCCTTGAAAAGAACGTGTCCCTTGCATTCATCATAGAATCAATAGTATTAATTTGGAGCTTTGAAAACCTGAGACTTATAACTAATCCATGCGGATAATTACTTCCTGACCTATTTCTAATTTTACAATATCGAAATTCAATCAATGGATAATTCATAGTAAAAGTAGTAAGCGCGCTAATGATTGCCTGAGTTTTCTTGAACTAGTAATGAGTTTTCCGCCTTTTTTTTTATTTATTTTATAGACGCAACGCCATCAAGTTCATATATCTTCTAATGAATGAAGATCATTTTCTAAAATTTTTGCATTTTCTAAATTATTTTTAAACTTTGATCTGAACTTAGTTTTAAGCTACGTTTTAAATCCTCATACGTTGTTTGGAGCGCATAGCCACATTCAAATTTAGCATTTTCAAAATTTTAGTTCCTCTTTTGTTCGAGCTCTACTTTTACTTCCAATTCTTATTGTCACCATATATTTTTTTTTTGTCCTATCATATAATAAGATCATTCAAGCGTCCTTTTTATAGCGTAAGGCTATAGCTGTTTTTTGCATCCCTGTAAATTTATCAGAAATTTGGTTGTGTAATCAGCCATTGGAAGAAGCGACTCATAGCATTATCAGTAACAACTTTTTAAATCTTTTGATTCAATTTTTTAAAAATAGGGTCTTCCTTTTTTTGATTTATCATGCCTTCAGAACATAAACTTTCCTCGTGATTCCCGTTGGTCTTGGCATACACTTCATATTGATTTTTACTCTTGAATGAGACCTGACCGGCATAAACACTTTCCTGTGATATTTTTTTAACTTCGGGTTGTATGGTTTCTACATTACGTAGTACAGGATACCATTAAAAAAAAAGTCCTATCACCTTAAGAAAAGTCCTAGTTGGTAACTCATATAGAACACTTTTAGTATCCCGCTCTTGGCCTATTTTGATATGCCCTAATGTACTACAATAATGAATTAGGGTACAAAGGTTTTTAGTCCTGTTTATTGGCATTAGAATTGACTGTTAATGTTCAATTTTTGATCATTTTTTTATAATTCTTATATTGAAACCTACGCATCCCTAAAAGTGAAAAGCTAAGTTGGGGTTAAAGTAGAAAAAGTTTTAGGATTATTGGTCCTGTCAGTTTTTTCCTGCAACTAGCGCGCTAGGATATTTTTTCTTTAACAAATTATTTAACTAAGCGCAAGTTAAAAATAATCGTAATTTAAATCAAAGAGCTGTACTAATAATGAGAGCCTAGTGGTACTATAATTTTAATAGTCGTTCAACAGTAAGGAGTATTTGGATAGTTATTAATATACATGAAAAAATTAGATTTGCTTGTCAGAAATACTGGCACAAACCCTGTAATATTATGACAATAAAAATTTTTTTGTTCAATATTTTTATATATTTGTTTAAACCAAAATAATTTTATAAATTACAATAGAATCTTTACTCTTTAAACATCAGTATTTTATCTTTCTTTTATTCAGTTCGTTTCACTACTAATGCTCAGAAATTTCAGGGTTGAAGCCACCTAACATCTCGAAGTCGCCTACTATGGATTCTTGACTCTTGGGGTTGCCCGTATGAGTGAGGCTCAAAAAAAGCAGGTGCAAGAACGGATGAAAAACAGTTAGAAACAAACATTAACGTCCTTAGCTTTTGATAAGGAGCCTCTGTTTTTTGATGACAGAAGATTAAAATTAGATGCCATGTCAGGAGAACAGATTCCTTGGGGAATAGAATTTTACCCAAGGCGGAGTCTTATAAAAAGTAACAAGAAAAATAGTTGCTGACTCAAAAGTCAACAAGAGTTTTTATGGAAACGCAATTTTAGTAAAGGATAAATTGCAAGTTGGATCAATTGGAAAAATGGGATCAAGAATCAAAACAGTTGGTCAGTAATTTATGTTTTAAAGCTACGGGCATCTATTAACAACGGCAGAGCTAACTGGTATAATTTTCTTGAGTGATAATACGCGCAAGAACCGGAGGCAAATGCACGACGCAACGGCCAGTAGAAAAGTAGTTCCTGAAATACGCTATTGACAGAGGTGGAAGCATGGTATACACTTCAAGTGCCTGTTAGTCATGGTCCTAGTGAGTATTGGGGGATTAACCTGTCTTAATCTTAGAACAGTGAGTGCTGGAATACAACGATGCTATGTTCCGAAAATTGTAATGAACTCCTAAGACAAAATTAAAAGAAATAGAAGCACCCGATAAAAGGGAAAAAGAAATTACTAAAAAGTGAATAATCCGCGAAACAGTTTTCAAGGAAAGATGATCCGAAATGAGAAACAATCGAGGGACGAGGACGAGGTTAATTTAAAACAACGAAATACAAACCAATAAGACACTACACGAATCAACCTAATTTTATGAAAAAATACTTTCAATTGTGCTACTTTTTGTAGGCAACAGTAACGCATGCTAAGATTAAATTTGAAGGTGTAGTAACAAGATAGTTAAATGCCCCTCTGAATTGCCCAATGTCGTGGCTATCAACAAAGTCACCAATGGTCTAGAACGTAAATGGTTAACAGACGATGCTGCGGGTAATTTTAGTTGCAATTAGGAACAAATGGTTCCTCACCATTAAAATTAGTTTATGTTTGGGAAACTGACAGGGTTGATGATTTAATTTCAAACCCTGGGGAAAGGAACATCATAAAAATTATGTTCATGCAGCCCGATTAACATGCTCGATGAAGGTAGAGCTTATTCTATGAGATGCCCAGTGAGCATTAAAGGGGAACACTTTAATCTATAATGCCGATTCGTTTAATACAGAACAGAACGAAAAGTTAGAAGATGTCAATTAAAAAATTTACCTGGATTTCGAAATTAATGCAGACGGACAGGTAAAAAGTTGAGGGCAAAGTAGTGAAGTAAACTGATGAAATCAATGGGAAAGGACTTTTTGATGGCGACACCAAATTAGCCCACAAAAAATACCCTTCAAATGCTGTTGATAAAATACAGGTGTTGCGAACCTACTCCTGAAGTAGGTCAGTTGAGGGGGTAACGAACCAACCAAGAGAATGTGGCTTTAAATATAAATTAAAAGGACAGGTAAGGAAAACTTTTGGTTTGGTACAAGTCCCAGCGGCTGGTGTGGCGCTCAACCCGAGAACGAACTTTATTTAGTACAACCTAAATTGTTTATTACAATCCTAAATCAGCCCCCCCCCCCTTAAAAAAAAAAAAAAATCTTTTTTTTATAGGAGATTTTAAATAATATTGGAGAACCAAGCCTTAACAAGTCGTGATATTCGTATTTTTTGGAGTGCGGGTTTTAAGAGCACCAAAGTAGAGTAGTGGTAGCGAGCATAAAATTTGGGAGATAACGGTCTTTGGTTCACTAACCGCCCCCAGCCAACGCCTAGAAATTGAAAAGTAAAACTTGCGACGGGTAACTTTAGTTATTCGCTAACAAGGCTTATGAATTTAGTGGGTTTTAATTTACAATAGCAGTCGTATTCCTACAAGAGAAAACAAGTTTTGTGCAATACACAAATCCAGATTTAAGGACTCCCGGATGAATCGCAAGAAGAATCGAGTGAGAGGCGTTCTTGACCAAGTACTTTTAAAATTAAAGTGCAGCTTACAAGCCTAATTTAGCAATCAACTAGATTATGACCATTTTTGGGTCGAACAATCCAATTGACGACAAACCAAAAATGTTTTTTCTTCTGTAATCGGTAATACTTCAACAGTTTAATGAAGTAATCCCTTATAGTATCAATGCAAAATATAAATTATTATTACACGCGCTCGACGAAATAATATATTGCCCTTCCGAAGCACACGCATTTTATTGAAAAACGAAAATTCCTTTTTACAATGCGCTGTTAGTTAATGAATCCAACGGTGGCAGATGCCTTTTGACAATACAGGCGGAAGGCTTTAGATTAGATACTCCTTAACAACCTATGAATTAGGGCAATAGACGTATAAATATCTAAAACCATTAGATGCTAAAGCAGATTACTTTAGAAATTTAAAACGCGAAAGAAGTAATCTAAAATTTTACTTGGGAACATCCTAAGTCGCCAAGATTTTAATTCTAATATTTTTCATTTTTAGAAAGACGGCTCACAATTTAATCCACACTCCTAATAAATGATGGATTAGCAACCAACGATAAACCCAGTATAATTTTTAGTGATATTTTATTTAGGAATGCGGTTACCGGTAAAACAGGAAAGTTTTACCATCACACCGGGGTCTAATCAGCACATGCGTATGGCATAAAAACAGTCAGTTTTGGGTAACTTAGCCGAAGAAAACTTCTTTCGATTGTTGGCCGGAATTTGAAACTAGAATCGATTTTAAAGAAGTGAGTCGTTTAACCCTAAACTATAACATGGCTAATAATTTTTTACGGACGCGTAACTCGTTTAGCGCAAGGTTTGGTCTTAAACTAATTTTAATAGTATTCAGTTTGGTGAACAGAACTACAAAATGCCCTAATCGCAATAATGGGTAAGTTTATTATACAACGTTTTTAATTTATTTAATTATACAAACGTTTTTGCTCGTGCCAGCGTATAGTAACAATAACGTTGATCAAATACGTGGACTCCCATTTTTGATAATGTCATTAGAACAAGTACTTTTTTTTTAAATCAATTTTGCGATGAAACGTAAATGTTTCTGGTCGTGTATCAAAGCACTTTTGGGAAATTAGGGCTACTTTAATGGAAGTTTTTTATTATAGGTTACAAATTTAAATCAGTTGCATTGGTGGTCAGCAATCTGTAAACGAAGATACACGCAAGCCACAACCTGGTATACGTACTAATTTTTTAAAGTAAGCGGCCAAACATTAGTTTTAATATCTTTAGTGTTAACTAATAACCAATCAAGGAGGTCGTGAAACAAGTTTGCACGAAATGCACCTTCAAGTAGATTTCGATGCTTATGTTTTGGAAAAGAGTAACCTTTAGAGACAAACTATCGTACAACGAACAAGATAATAGGGAATGGACAATCACAATCAATCTTTCAAATTGGGAGCTTCTTTAGCGTATAGAAAAGACAGAGATGCTAAAAATGGGAATACGAAATGAGAGCGACTAACCTTTTTAGAGTTATTGATTCTCAGTGCGTAGACAGTGCCAATAAATTTATACGGTCTTTTACTTCAGAAACCTTTATCCAGCCTCGGTTTTGTGACCTTTAGGGTTGTATACTCCTTTGTAAGCTTATCTAAGAGCTACATTCCGGTCTTAGTTTAAAAAAAACAAAAACTTAGCTTACTTATAGTCCGTAATGGATTGGTAGCTAAGTTTTTTTTAAATTACATCGCTTCCTGTACAAAATAGAATGATTGTCTATAGAATTTTCACTAAAACTTAAAGCCCCTTTGGCTGAAACGTTTTATGAACTCCAGTCAATATCATTCTTACTTCCTGACATTGGTTCTTCAAAAAAACGCCACGATTAAAGTCGTTACGATTCCCCATGAGCAACGTACCTATAGTGCTTTTGGTACAATATAATTCTTTAAATTAAAAGTAGGCTTTGAGCCTCTTTTAAAAAGAGGAATGATAACCCCAGTTTCCACCGAATGAGCAATGACCGTTTTGGGAATACTCGGAGTAATTATTGTTGAAATAATCCAATTGCGTAAGTGCGCAAATACGGTTAAATCAATGAGTGTTATGAATCAGTCCCTGAAAACAAGCCTTTTTTAAAATGTCATTTGAACCGTTGGAAGTCTTTTTTCTTCTTTCCTTTAAAGCGAATACATATACCAATATCGCTTGGATAGCAATACAAATTGGGTCCAAATACAGATGTAGTCAATATGAGTGCTTATGCAAGCCCACTAGTTTCTCTAGTACATCCAAAGGAGGGTCCCATCACCATAAAAGGTAGCAGCGGCCCATTTTCATGCTCAAGTTTACATTTTTTCATTTGGGTTGTTTTATAAGGTTCCTGATTCGTAAAGGTCATCTTTTTTAATGAATCCATTTGAAAAAGACGTACGAAGAACGAATAGGCAACCCCCCCATTTTTTCTATAACACAGGCATTAGTATATAGAAACAGAACAGACCAAATAGGTCAAAAGCAAAATTAAAACCTTGCGTTAGGCTTAACGATTTATTTCACATCTTTTTTCATCCAACCGCCAATCCTTCGAATCTGTCCTTATTTTGAAAAGAAGGCCGCTGAATACCATGGTGTTCACCAGGATAGACAAGTTAATTGGGTTTCTTTCTCTACTAATCTTTTCATGGCCATATACATTTGTTCTGAATTCAAAATAGGCACATTCCAAATCATCGCTAAAACCACCCACTCCATAGGCGTAAGGTGTTTGTGATTTAGCCACATCGTTGAGGGCGAATACGTTCCCAGGCATCTTTATTTTCCCAAGGCAAAGCCTAATTCTTGTTTCCCAAGTAAGCTGATAACTGGTCATGTCCATAATTTGCATCGACTTTATAGCGCTCTTTTCGCTAGCGCCCGATTAAGGCTGCTTTAAAGCGTTGGTTTGAGTGATGAACATAATTGGTTAAAATACCTACCATAAGACCAACCTCCAACAAGTTTTAATAAATCAGGGAATCTGCATAGCCCTTGCAAAATCGCATAATTACACGCCGACATACATCTTGGTAATCTAATTACGCAATGCGGCGAATATAGCTTTGCAAAAGGCTTCACCATACCCAGTTGATCCTCGGGGATGATAAGCAATACAAACATAGCCTTTGTGCAGCAAAATAATTGGGTTCACTATCAATGAAAAATGACGTATTGGGCTTGTGGGTCCGCATGAAATCCATAGAACATAGTAGGGATTTTTTTTTGAGGCACATCAAAAAATCCTTAATTGGTTTTAGCGAACAAAACCCTCAATAGGAGGCCATCCTGTACTATTAAATTAATTTTTTTCAATGATCGAGTTTTAGTACTTCGCTAAAAGAGCATCATTGACTGTGGTAAGTTCTCTTTTAATTTTTTTTTCATAGGTTATATATGGTTTTGTTTTGAACGATCTTACTTTTCCTAAAGAAGGAATAATTGTTCTCCTTTTACAGCATAATTGCCGGACACTTATATTCCCAGAAATAACTCTCTTTAAGATTTTTGGCCTTTAAGTCTACCGATGCTGAACACGCCTAAGTACCATTTTTCTTCTAAAAGAAAAAGTACAGCGTTCCCATCCGTAGTGAATTTTGGCATGCTAATATTACGATCTAAAACTTTCAGTAATACGCGGTGCTTTGGCCCCAATGGCCCGAGAAATAGCTAACTTTTCTCTCCTGCATAACCACAAAAGTTTTACCAATTTAAAACGGTTTTATATGCAATAGATTTTTCCATCAGGACTCCATCGTTGGTGAATCGTTTATTTTGGGTTGCTGGTTACCTTGTTTAACTAAGGGTTTTAATCAACTATTTTGTGCTGATGACAGAAAACTAACCTCAGATATTAGTATCTGCATTTCCGTCGGGGTCCTCAAGTTCTTATTTGGCTGAACAAAAGCAATTTTTTTACGCGTCCGGACTCCAGACAGGAGGCACTATGCAATCGAAATCTCTCAAGTTTAATTGAGTTGCCCTTTATATCTATCCCCAGGAATTAAGGTGTAATATGATTTTGATACCCGGAATCAACGATACCAACATAGTCCTTGTTTAAAACTGCCTGCGATCTAAATAACATAAGGTTTTACTTTTTTTGTCATCTTCCTTATGCAGCTGTTTTTAATTCTTCTTGGTCCTTTGGATCTGTTAGCACCAGTAGTAAATTTATTCTCGTAGGGGACCATTCATGTTTCGTTTACCCCTGTGGAATTTGTGAGTACACTCTGAATCGCCACCTAAACGGTTAGAAAGCCCAAAATTGAGTTTTTTTTCAATTTTCAAACCTTTACTGGCCATGAAAACGAAGGTAATTTATTGTCGGCGCTCCAACGTGGTTGACTGCTGAAATATCTTTACCTGTAATAGCAAATAGCCTCACCGCCGGCGATAGGAATGATATAAACTCTTTTTAGTCTTTTTGTCCTTTTTTTAAATCATTTTCTGAAACGGTACTACGCTAAACCCATTTCCCACAGACTTATTTTGTACATGCTGACACCGACCTTTAGAGCGAGGTATTTTTTCAATAGTAATGGCTTTGTTGCGGCGTCTGAGCTAGGGTCAAATGCGCCCTGTAAAATAGGAAAAGAAGTACGGATAATAATTTTTGATTTACACAGCATGGTTATGGTACGTTTATGAATAATAGTTTTAAATATAGTGAAAAGTTTATACTTTTGGTATCTGTAGCCTGATAAAAATAGAATGAATTAATCATATTTAAATAAAAATAGGCTCTTGGAAACAGTCTCTACCTTAGTAAGCCCTCGTTTTTTAAATGATTAATTTTTTCTATATTGTTAAAGAATACAGATTAGCTTAACTACCTATTTACAAGTAGGGTGAGCTTAAACAACTTAAAAACCATCAACAATTTTCGGCACATGACCATAATAATCTCTTAAAGCACTTTAAAGGATGTAAAATCCACCCTTATATTTTGGCTTGTCCAATTTTCCAGTAGGTGTAAGGCTGTAATTCTTTTTTACGCTACACTTGCTTTTAAAGGCATATTAAAAACCGGTCGACCACAATCAGTATATCGGTAGTTTTTAAGTTTTTTAACCGGCTATTTTGTATTCTAAAACTGGAATGTGTAAGTAGATCGTAAATATGATCGAACACCTTAGATAAATCTAATCCAGATTGATTAACTCATATAATTTTCAATTTGTTGCCGTAGTTACGGTTTTTGGTGGTAAAACGCTTGTTAAGGCCCTCTAAGAATAGAACGCCATTTTCATCATCATTCACTAACTTGGCGTATGGTAATGAAGCATATTTGCACCTTTGTAATACATATCACTACTACCTTCACTGTTTTACATTATAAGGTCGCAATGATGGGTTGTATCATTTTTAATTTTTTTTCGGGTAACCAATCACAATAATCACAGCAGCTTCTTTTCCTTAGTAAAAAATCGCAGAAACCAAATTTTCAGAATAGGCCGTAAAGCTTTCATGAATCCACATATCAAGCAATTCTTTTATAGTAATATTATTTTGCAACCATTCGTGAGCGCAGCCTCGTGAATGATAATAAATCGAATTTCCAATCCCCAGCCAGTTCCAGATAATCGTCACCACAAATAGCCTTTTCATAAATTTTATTGCCATAGGTTTTACAGAACTTTGGTGGTTCCCATACCCAGATAGGGTACTTCCACGCAGTTTAAAACTATCCTCGTAAAAACGGGTAAGACCAAACCACATGCTCAAAAGCCTTCAATCATTTTTTTGGAGCGTCTTTAAAATGTTCCTTTAAGCCTCTGCAGATGATCTTTTAATACATCGATACTCCTATCAAAGTACCCTTTTTCACCCTCGTATTATTCTCCAAAGTGAACATAATTCACCAATGATTACATTCACCGCCCGTAGTTATTTATTGGGTTTTTCAACAGCAGTGGATGAGGTGCTTGTGTTTTTCAACATTTTCGTCAGTAGCTAGTAATCTACCGTTTTGAAACATATCCATTAAACCTTTTGGCAGCTGTTTACGGCTAATGGCCATAACATCTACCTCATCATACCATTATGGTCTTTATTCGGCCACCAAACGCTCGCCCCAGACCTTGGCAAGGAGGTGGCCACATAATGTTGCCATTAATCATCTTTTTCCCATGAGAACCAACCATCCCAAGGAGCCCGAACGGCCTCTTTGGATATCCTGAATAAGTGGCACAATAAGCTCATTGCTTTCGGCCTTTTAATCCTGAGCTTTGTTTAGCTGATGAAATGGCATTCACATCCGAAGTATTTAATCGCTAGATTTTCTCCATCTTGAGTTCTTTTTCAATTTTTAAGGGGCTTGCAAATCAATTTGCATGGTGTTATGTTCAGACAGAACAGTGGTAGCGAATGGTAATTCGTACCCGAAATAAATTTTTTTGTCTGGCTGTACTTCTAGCGCTAAATGATAAAAATTTTACATCCCACGCAAGCCACGTTCTGGAGTGATGGCTACCTCGTAGGGTAATCTTGTTTTGGTGAATTTTTTGTTTTTGGGCATTTAATTACTTGACCAACAGGCAGTAAATGCTTAAAAATTAAAAAGAAACAGGAGGCTTGCTTTTTAGCTTTCATAGTATTGTAGAATATGAATATTTAAAAGGTACTACTATTTTTTAAGGTTTTAAATTGCAGCGGATTTAAAAGCGTAATTTTAAAACTATAATTTCATTCGTAAATATTTACCTGTTCAACTTCAATCAGTAAAAAAATGAAAAGGTATTCAACTATATTTAGCCATCTTTAGTGCTAATTCTAAATTTATGTATTACTTCAGGAAATTGCTCAGGAAGAAACAAAAGTGTTTTTTAATAGGTCGCTGGGACATGATCATTATGCAGGAAAGGTAAAGAATTAACCGTCTTGGTTAGAGATTTCAAAATCAGGTAGAATCAACCTTAAGTGGGGCGTTTTGTGTATGCTTTTTGTAGTGCACGCCTATTGCCGAAGTGAAGGTAATACATGGAAAATTTAGTTTTTGCACATTCCCGTTCAATGGGAGCCTGGAACAAACGATAAGTGATTTTTCGAAGGAAGATGATTGGCGAAAATTTGGAAGGTAGCATGGTTTATTCAGACGGAAAAAATACGATTGGATGGCTAAGGCGAGGCCCCGATTCTGAGTAAATGAAACATTGTATGGGGAGGCACGATAGCCCTATTTAATGGCGAAAACTTAAAAGGGTGGAGTGCTATGGGAGAGAACCAATGGCTGGTTTAAAAAATGAAGTTTAGAAAGTTCCCAAACCTGGGTCTAAATTTAGTTTTTCTGACCGCCAAAGTTCCGATAACTTTAAATGCATGTAGAATTTTAAATTCCAAAGGGGATACAGCGGTATTTAATTTACAGAGGGTAGGCACGGGTTTTCAAATCGAAGAGTAATCAAGGATTAGCCCCTAATCATTTATTATTTGGGGGAATTTATGTTTTTAACGCCCAATCAAATGGCCGCTAAAATCCTGATGAATGGCAAGTGTATGAATTACCTTGAAACGACAAAACTGCGTAACAATCGTGCAATGGAAAAGAAATAAATAACAGACCAACAATTCACTGGTAATTACAGGTGGAAGCGCTAGATAAGTCCACGAGGTGAGCCGGGTCCTATTTTAATTGCAAGGGGATCATGGTCCTATAGCGTTTAGAAGTATTGTAATTACTTCCAGAGGCTAAAGAATGGTGCTAGTTTATTGAAATAGATGTTAGGTTTTAAGGTTTTAATAAATTGAAAAAGAACATCAAAAAAAGATTCAAAATAAAGCTCAGGTCGCGTTTAACAAACAAAACATTAAAAAGCACTATTTTGAATCCTAATGTAACAATTTAAAGCCTTCAACCTTACCTCATAATCCCATTAGGAAAAACAACAGGACTCTCAAGCCATTTTCACCTACAGCTGAGACTCAAAGAAGAATTATCAATAAACGATACCGTCTAAGGTTAAAGTTGCTTTACATCCCAAGTAATCTGCTTATGTCAAAGTAGGTGAGGTAGTGTCCTGCTCCAATATATTTTATACCCTGCAGCTCCATCGACCTTTGGACCACTCGAATTTTGCTTGGGCAGCTTGAACAAATGCCCCATTTTTACCTTCTTTTGGTGCAGGGGGTGCCCACGCTTATAGAAAGCTAAATTTATCGCATTGAACAGCCGTAATTTTTTAGCATAATCAAAGTTAAACATGTTCTAAAACATCACTAATTTCAATGCCATTTTCTTGTACGAATATTTATGCTGTTGGACGTAATTTTCATGGGCCTCCATAATAAACGAATGCCTGGCAAAACCTGCATCGTTAAAAGGGCGATGGTGTCCACCACGACACAAAAACCGATCTAAACGGTAAATCTCATGGGGTTCATTTCAGGCATGTAGGTTTTTAACTGTTTTGTGCACGTAGCGCGCTAATTGACTGAAAATTTCCGGTCTACCTCGCCACCATAAAAGGTCGCATTTGTCGTTCCTCTATCTGTTTCTGTCGCCAGGTACAGGTTCTGAAAAAAATCTGGAAATTCTACCATTACTGATAACCCCATCAACTCCTTTGATATTTCCCAATCATATCATTATTAAAATTCGCCCTATATCCCGCCTTTTTTTCCTTTGGCCATATTTACTAAACCGCCTCGCCGAAAAGACCTTGTTCCTTCGCTCTGAAGCCCTACATTAAATAATTCTATTTTTTCAATTGATACTTTTGACAATACCCGCCTGGCAGCCTCAATTAGTTTCCTGCATACACTAGCATTGTCGTTAGCGCCTGGCTGCAATCGTTTGTAAAATCCATAAGTATCACTAGCACGGAATCAATAAGTCACCCCACATAATAATATAGCGATTTGAATATTTTTTGTTCCTTTTTGAATGGCATACGACATTTTACAATCCCAGGCAGTCCTTCGGAATGCCGAAGAACCCATTTCAGTAGTGCACAAAATCCTTTTGAATAAAAAACTCTAAACAGTTTTTACAGATCCCTTTCCAATCGCCTCAAATTCAAGATTTTATCCAACGGCGCGCAGCCCAATACACGTGTTGTTTCGACAACCGGATATCGCTAAAGGTATTTCTGGTGCCAATTCGTAAGTCTCGTGACATCTTTTTAATACGATCTGCCGAAACGGCATCAATATCTCATAAATCGTGCAACTGTTTGTGCAAAATAGGGGTAGAAAGTAAGGTAACGCAGGCGAGTATGTATTTTTCTAACGGTTTTTATTTTGAACTTTTAATGGTATGAACCAAAAGATTGGACCCTAAGGTTAAAAATATAAAAATTATTAGTAGGATTTAGGCCCCTTAAAAGAATATTAAAAGATAATAACTGAATGCTAACAATACTCAAGTGCGAACCAATACAGGTAACTATGGTTAATCCAGTTTTCCTTTAAAGGCTTACAGCGTTGCAATTGGTCAACTAGGCTAGACAAATTGTGGAGAATCTGCGGCACCGCATGCCCCAAAATACAGCCAACTATGTAAGAAAAGTAATGGGTGAAACAAAAAATGGGCAGGAGAATGAGGCAAAAAGCACCTGAAATAAGTAGGGAAATAAAGCGACGCTTCGACTACCAAAACGTATAAGATAAAACGCCACCTAAAACACAAGCCAAAGCCGGCCGCAAGTAATCACGACAAATGTCCATAAGGGGAATCGAAAAAAGAAGTTAGTATTACATTCGTTAAAGGTTTGATCGCCCAATGGGGTTAAAAGCCAAAAGCATACAAGCTCCCACAATGTTCCAAAATATCCGAAGCAGCTTTTTCTTAAAAGGAGTAATGCTAAAAAGTGATAGTCCCAGCTTTCAACTTGTAATTTTTTTATAAGGTTTTCTAAAGGGACGCGTTAGGAATACACTATAAGACAATGAATCCGCCTAAAACGGCTAATAAAGAAGTTATTTTTTATAATGAATGGTAATTAGTTTTGGTATTACCATCTTAAGGGGCAGTCAATAAAAAAGGAAAAGCAGTCCTAAAACTAGGGCGCCGACTAATAGGCCTAAAACTTTTCCCAACTGGGTGTCAAATAATCTGCCGCTATTTTCATGCCAATTGGGTATATTCCTGCAAGAAAAAAGCCAGTTCCAAAAGCGTACAAAGAAAATGAATTCTTTTCGTTAATTTTCAAGGAGTAAAAACTACCTATTACAGCAAAGCGCAAAAATCGCACAAATAAAAAATACTTTTAGAAGGAGAAAACGGTCTGCAATTAATAAAGTGGCAAAAAAGTAAAGTTTCCCGTAATAAACCCAAATTGTAACGGAAGAATAAAATAATAAACCTCATAGGACCTTCGTTAACCCAATTTTTTTTAGGGATAAATCGTCCATTAATGGCAATTGCCTGCAACATAGTGAGGTACAGCAAATGAGCGATAACCAGTAAAGGAAAGTATGTGTGATTTGGTTTCAAGTTGTTTCGAAAAATCTTCATTTAAAATTAGAAACGCAAGGTAATGAAATAAATAGTTTTTCTTTGGATTCATCTCCTTTTGGAGCGGGCTAAAACTACTTTTTTGGGTGTTTCTCGAAGCGACTTAATTCCACAAAAACGCTTAAGAAGGTTTACGGCACACTCTTGGTGCCATATACATAGTAACTTAGCTTGTGTTTTTTGCAATCCTAACTTTTAGCGGTAATAGCAAACTTTCTGGTAATTCTTGAACATAAATTTTCATCGGTGCCAAATCATCGCCAATGGCAAATACAAAGTCGTACTCAGCTTCGCCACATCGCGCATTGCCGCCGCCCGCTTATTAGCTTAACTACTTTAATCTCCATGACTTTATTGCCATTAAGTACCGCTTAAGTTCATCAATTGCAATTAAAAAACTGTTAAATACGGTGTTGAGTTCAGAAGCTCTTTTTTGCA
>Ga0163217_1087371_pt1 | contig 15251 bp, 20 predicted proteins | sample SynspAceP_FD_185933 | JGI IMG/M metagenome (GOLD analysis project Ga0163217, IMG submission 185933) | Saline lake microbial communities from Ace Lake in Antarctica - Synechococcus sp. Ace-P (PacBio error correction) | ecosystem: Environmental > Aquatic > Non-marine Saline and Alkaline > Saline ...
TGGTTTCCTGTCTCATCTCGTTCGATAATTCCCCTAAGAATTTACTACCCAAAACCCAGCGTTGGTTGGAAGAAGATCTTTTCTTCGAGTTTGCGATAGTTTTTTCGTGACATGTGACTCACACATTTCCATGCAGAAGTCTCCATCCACAAAAACTGCAAAGTTCATAAATTTCATGATCGATATAATCAGGCCTGCCGTAAACGTTCTTAGTATCGACTCTGTATCGAATGCTCCATCCGTGGGTAGGAGCTCTTTCTAAGGATACAGCTCTGGCGTTTGTTATCTCGCCTCTTAATCTTTCCCATGATCCGGGAATGTCGTGGCAGCATCTCCTTGTCATAAGAGGCTACATTCAGAGTGAAATCTCTAATAAACCTGATAGCCCATTTCTTTAGCGAGCTGGAACGGACGGCATTTCCATATTGCCCATCTGTCGTGCGAACGCGCCCCAAGAAACTCACCTAGTCATCTGGACAACCGTCTGAAATGTCGTGCACATTCTCACTGTAGTTCATTATATCTTAGTTTTCCGATCAATAAAAACGAATCAATGGCTCACCACCACATAGCCATGGACTCCAGCTTTAAATTGTTTTTAAAAAACCCGAGCATCAATATCTGATCCCGTGTGACCTGGAATAAGAACGAAGCACCTGTGTAATTCCTATAATGATTTAAATAGTCTGGGATGTGGCTTTCCCATCGTCAGCTTTCTGGGCAGTCTCCCTCGATAGCCATCTCTAACATGAGTTTGCCAAGGCTCAAGTCCTGGCGAAGGAGCAATTACTTAGTCTCGGAATGAGCTTTTTTGGCCTTGCTTATGCTACGACTTAGGTGGATGCGATAAGGTTATTGACGATCGCCAGATAATTCACCAGAAAAATCCAAACTGAGAATACCACTGAGCGGATGCCTCAGAATGAGTGGGAGTAATCGGTGGCAGTGGACAGTCGGAGAAATAGTCCGAACGAAAGCCATTAGAACAACTACGTTTCGCGATATTTGAGTGACACCACCTGAATCAGCCGCATTCAACCAAGTTGCCTGGTAAACGTAAAATCAGCCAGCTTTACAGCCTCAGTGAATCCTGCGGACTCTGATTCCGTTCAGCAGCCCTCTGCGAGAGGACCCAGGTTTCATTTTTCCGGGGATGCACAGCTGGACTCTCGAGCTGGCATTTGCCTACGTAAGTCAGAAGTAAAGGAGCAAACGATTCTAATAGGCCGAAGGCTACATTTTCACAAAACCAATTTAGGGCTGCAACGCCTAACCAAGGCAAGAGCAGCGGGAAACATATTCCTGCTATCATTCGAATTCCAGCATGAATGCCTCCAAGAGAAAATGGCTGACATGGTGGCCCACCAGCAAGTAGAATCCAATGAATCATAGTTCTCATAGCATCAGAGCTCAATAATGTACGAACATCAATGGAGCATGACAGCATTATCTTTCCATGCTTGGAGTTTGGGCTGACCTGTTGGATATTGTCGCGCAGGAGCGAGCAATTCATGTTCCTTAAGGTGTCACACGCTTTTAGAGTCAAACTCAAACTAAAGCCGAATGTTAAAAACCGAACTGCATGCCCCCAATGCCATTTCCCCCACCACCGGCAAACAGCCAGTGAGCGGAGCCCTTGAGACTGGGAATCAGGATTTGCCCACACGCAGGGCGTGGGGGATGCTTGAGGACCATGCGCATATGTAAAGGGCCTCCAACACAGGCCCTCTCATCAGATGGGGTAGAGGCGTTTCCTTGCAAGTGGCCCTTAGAGGATGTTATCTCATATGACAGACCTCATAGAAGAGCCGCACTTAAGCATCAAGATCCACCGTGCGGCTAACGCTGGTGTGTGTATCAATGCGTAGTGATTCGTCCAGCCACTGATCTTGAACGTTAATGAATCCAGTCTTCAATATCCCTTCTTCCCCCAAAATCACCGCCAGGCACTACACACCGAAAGCTCCTCACAATCACCCTGCCGAACCGACTTGGAATCATTAGCAAAGATCCAAATCCTGTGTATTAGAAAAGACCGTCTATTCCATGCCACTCCTCGAGGCTGAGTTCAGGCGCCAACGATTCCAGCCGCTGATCGTGGGCCGCCCTGCGGCGCTCAGCTGGCCTCCGTCCTTAGCTCAACAGCTCCCAGCACGGCGTTTCACTCACCGGCTGGGCAAAGAACTCCAGGGAGTTTGGGCCCACCATGCCGACTGCGGACCACCAAGGACATGGTGACCCTGCGTCTCACGGATAGGCCAATCGGCGATGCACGATTCCGGCCAAGTCTCGTTCTTCACCCTTTTAATTACAGCAGCAGACCCGCCGGCCTGCCCTCCATGGCGCAAGAACACGCAATCACCTCACGTCTGGCGTCGCGTTTGCCTGCACACCGGACCGGAAAGAGTCCCTCGGCAAGGTTTGAGTATGGCTCGGAACCCCTCCAGGTTCCGACCGCTCCCCATAACCAAGGGTCAAAGCATGTATGGGGGCTTGGTGATAAGAGAGTGTATATGATGCAATGTTGCCGAGTGGGGCGCATCAGTCCGGCGGTATAACAAGCGGGAAAGATGGTATTCACACCTTTGAGCGTCCTCGAGAAAATGTAACCAACCGGACTTGGTAAAGATAGGAAATAAGCAAGAACACCGCTCGGAAGACTAGGCTGTCGCCATGCTTGCTGCTGTATATCTCTTCCACGTTCCTGTACAATAAAGGACACGGCTCACGGCGCGCGCTGATTAGAGGCGTCTTTCAGGTCGTTCGGGAAGGCAGTTCCGTTGAGTCAAACAATCGAATACAGTTGCGGGTTGCCTGATTGAGGCTGGAATTCCCTTATATACGGGTTACAAGCCCTCGATCTCAACTATCAACGCGTCATGCTGCATGTGAACATTATGGTTTCCGTTAAAGACTTGGTATCTCAGTGAGCCCAGGCACTCCTGAATGTTGCGGCCTTGCAGACGCTGACAGGTCGGAGTCGCTGGTGCAACGACAGCTTGAAGACATTCTTAAGTGCTCACCAAACCGCCAGCCATGCAACCACGAGCCAGAACCTAGTTATATGAAAGCCTTCCAGGTCAAACGAGGACATGTTATCTCAATGTCAACTACATATAGGATGAGAGAAGCGCTGGTAATCGGCTCGCTTGGTACTCGCTGGGAGTGAGCACTTTTGTCTTGAACTTTGAGCGGTGCAAGCTAATCAACCTTGGGCAAAGAGAGGCCTTGCCGAGAAAGTCGAGCACCACATCCCGCAAAACTAGCGGGAGTGGTATGGGACCATTGGGTGTGATATTCTCTGTAGAGGAAGACTGGCGCCATAGGCTCATTGAAGTAAAAAACAACCAAAATCATTGGCGAGAAACTCCCGTTCTTTCGTCATTCCAGAAATGAACACTTGCGGTGTCTGAATCAGAAGATCTCACTATCAATCTCTAAACGTTTGTTTGGATCAAAATGTAGAAGGCCTGGTCGTCTTTCTCACTCTTGCTGGTCGCCTTCTCGGGCCGAATCATGCGAAGCTTTTCTCCTTCATAGCTATCTATTGCAATAACCGTATCATGACCTTGGATGCTGGTCTACGACACTGCTCAAGACTCTGATGCTGTTTTTTTTTCCGTCAATACACACCACCGAAACCCCACCGCCGCAGCTCTCACATCCCTTCTCCCGCCGTCGGGATCAGAATGCCCAATGGGGCATTGGAAACACTGTGTCTGCACAGCGGTTCGCGCGTCTCCTGACTTTCAGCCCCGACAATTCCAGCCGCTGATTGCTCGCATCATCATCCGCGAGCTGCCTTCTCGAACGGCGCTTGAGCAAGCTCCACAACCGCATTCCATTCCGGCTGGATGGCACGAATTGCCAGCAACCTGTGCGGCCACTAGGCGCCTGGGGATTCACCATGGCTGTGCCCCATCACCTCAGCCGGGTAAGACAATACGGTCGATGTACCGAGTAGAGCACGCCAGTTCGTCTTTCCCAGCAGCACCCGGCTTCCTGGTCTCCTGCCTGTGGCTGGTAGCCTGGCGAGGAGTCCTGCGAATTGTCGGTGCGATCCGTGTCGCGCTGCCGGCATTGCATGAGGCATTTTCTGGGATATGTGATTCCACCTCAAGGGCGCACTGGGCCGGGTGAGCAGCGGTACTTGATTCGAGCCACTGATTCGCGTGCGGTTGGCGCTGCGCGCCAACAGCGTTCGTGTCATTCGGTGGCGTAAAGTCTGGTCTAAAGCCGTTGAGGGGTGAGTCGTCGATCTGGGTCACGTTCTCCCCTGACGATCCTGGAGTGTTGCACCGTGAAGACGCGTTGTCTGGGCCCATGGCGGAGCTGCTGATACATCGGTGGTACTTGCGATAACAGTCAGCGCCCAGCCCCTTGGCAACTGTCCGCGCGTCTTCTCTTTTCACCGGCTTTCCCGGCGACCTGAGCGCCACGTTTTACTCCATCTCACGACGGCTGACCTCACCGGAGCCCGCCTGGCGCTTTGCAGTAGCCCTCGTGAAGCCGCTGATGACGCCTCCGGGTTCCTTGTTGCCGCCTGAGAAGCCATGCAGCAGCGGAACCCCTGGCCAGCCCCGAGCAGGCCGCCGATGCGCGAAGTTAATCGGCTAACCGGGTGCGGTTTTCCCCCCCGGCACCGATCCCCACACTTGAGGGTGCAGTGTTGGCGTCGGATTCTGTAAGCAGCAGCTGGAGTACCCCGCGGCGGTCCCATCCGGCGGCTGCCTTCATCCAGCGGTTCTTGGCCCGTGATCAGCTTTGACCCGGCCAAGCGCCTGCGAACCCTGGAGTTCTGCGCGACTCTGGATTTTCTTGATGCGAGAGCGGTGTTCAACGGGCCCATGATTCGAGATCCCCGATCGAAAGGAGAGACTATGGTGAAATCAGAATCGTCTGCGTTGGAATTGGCGGCAATCAGGCACATTTCATTCTCCATGCGAAATGTGCCAATGAAAGCAGATGCAAAACGGTTTTCTCCCGCTCCTCCGCCCACCTCTACTAAAGGCGAGATACGCACTCTGATCTACGTGTGGAATGCCCACATTGTCAAATCAAGGCCTCGAAGAAATACGAAGAGATCACCTTGAAATCACGGAAGGAAGATCTCATTAACGCCGTGAATCAAACGCCCTGGCCAGCCAGATCACAGGCCTTTAAATAATAGGTAGCCAAACCATACCCAAGCCTCGTTGACCCATCGGCCCTCAAAGTGCCTTCGCGAGCATGATCACGTATGGGTCATGCAGAACGTCTCCTGCTTCGCGGCTGAACCGCCGATCAGGTTTTTGGCACCATCGATTCCCCCAGCAGCGCAACGCATCGCGGCCCGCCTCATGCTCACAGAGCAGTGGCACCCCCGAATCGAAGCTGATCCCAGTGACCGGTTCAAACCAGCTTGACCACATGGGGGGAAAAGCAGCAAGACCCGTTGGCACCGCTGAGCCGCTCGCGGTGTCCGCAATCCAGCAGGGTATTTGTATGTAGCTCGCCACCAGGAAATCTGGTTGTCAAACGCGCTAAGCCCCGTGACCCAGAGCAGGACGGCTCCAGTTTTCGACAACCTCGATTGCTGGAAACCAACCCCCTGCCCCAGCCCGGCTTGGGAGCGCATCGCGCTCGGTGCTGCCTCAGCTCAAAACTGCTCCCGCAGAAGCCTTCGCTACGCACGCCCAACAGACGGTAGTGGTCCGTTTGGCGTAGCTTTTGTCACGCCGTTGGAGGGTGAGCCAATCGATCTGGGTCTCACGTCCTTCGCCCAGGATCCGGCGGGCGATGTTCTTGCGCCGGGGCGGGGCTGCGACGGCCCGCAGCTCCAGAGTTCCATACCGTTCTGGCTGCGGAAGGCGCTTTCGTCTAGAGCATTGAGGCGTTGGTCCGATTGGGGCTCATGCGCATTACCCGTCGTCACGTCGTCGCGCAGGCGTTTCTAGGTGGGGGAGGGGGCGGTGGGGCATGGGGAGCGAATGGTGGGACGAGTGGTGGCCGGGGCTCCGGCCACATGGTCCGGGCTTTGAGCCGTCCCGTTCAGGACTGGCGCCTCCTGCTGGGATCCTCTCTGTCATATGGTCGCGTGGCGGTCTAGCAGACACAGAGCCAGGCCCCTCCGGGTGTGGTTATTTCTGCCTCCTAGTTCCGCGCTTATTCTACAGAACCATTGGTCAGGCCATCGGCAACTACTTGGGCCCATTATCCAGCGGGCGGAACGGACATGAGCATTCGCCCTCTCAATCCATTGCCACACTGCAGACTATGCATTCACGTCCACACGACTTACGAGTACCCAGCGTGATGCCCCTGGTCGGCCTGCACATGAATCATGTGGATAGACAACGTCTACGCTGAAAGGGCTAGGGTTTTGCTCTAACGCCTGCTGTTGAATGTGTCCGTGGCCCTTGCCACTCCCTCGACTCATGGAACTTGCCGGGTCACGCCTAAGAACAAATCATGTCGTGCATTCGATTCGCGCGGTTCCTGTACTTCATTGGTCTTCGAGCTAGCTTATGGTTAATGGTTATTTCCCGATCGTATGCTGTTCCGTTTGCAGGCGGCCGCAATGCAACTGCCGACGGTGAGCTGAGACGTTGGTGCAGCAGGCTGGCAAGGCGCATATTCGCCTGAACAGTGTCGACTTGGTTTTCTTCGTCCAGCTCGACGCTCCCGCCCACCCCATCGGAATCGTCTACAACGCACCATGGACGGGAGCCGAAGCCACTGCAGCGGCTGATGGATTGCAAGGCGTCCTGCAGCGCTGGCAGGTCAGTCATCCACAGCACACGTCGGCTTTGAGCTGTGGCGATTCCAGCCTTGACCACTGCTTCAAGCAGCGTGCACTGACCAACCAGAAGGGCGGTGTTCTGACACGCGCAGCTTCGTGGTCTGCAAATGGCGACGACATCGTCAAGGCCTATCGTAGCCTGCCTCTCGTCGGCCTTCTGTGGCCGTGGTCCTGTCAAGCCCCTTGGGCGTTTTCAAGGCAGCAACAATGCCGATCATTCCAGTGGTGGTGATTTGGATGGTGAATCTGGCGGTCTGGCCCGAGTGTCCAGGGCGAGGCATCGCTCGCGCACACCTTGCTCGCGCGATGGCTTTGAGCGGTTTGCTGCAGGCCAGCACACAGATCGGCGTGCAGCGGTCATCGTGGTGTCACCCGCATGCGTCCACGAGAGGTCCCGCAGATAATCTTCTATCTCCACAATGGGGTTTTTGATCCTCACCCATCAGACACCCACACCCTAGATTGTCTGTATCGGCAGATACTCTCGTGATAATGTGGCGGCACCTTGCGTTCTGATCTGAGGCGGCGACCAGGGCTGTCGGCTGGCGCTGGCAGGTTGTGCTGAGGTTCGTCGGAGCGCGCCTCATCGTCCTGGCACGGATGTGGTCCACCTCCAGGGGCCGGCTGGTGAGGGATTTTCTGAGGCAAGCATGCCCGCGCGCAGCATTCGCAGCGGCCACGGGCGCGGAAGTGTTGAGTTGCCGCTGGCGGCAGTAGCTGCAGCAGCTCATCCGCGCTTCGGCAACGCTCAGCTCTACTGCTACGCAGAAGCCTTCGCTACGCCTCCCAACATGGCGGTAGTGGTTCGTGGCGTAGCCTGGTCACGCCAGCCGCGTTTGAACGAGTGAGTCGGTGCGATCTGGTCACGTATTCGCACACAGGATCCGCCGGGTGCGATGTTTGCCTTCTGGACCTGAGGGCGGGGCTGCGGACAGGCCACAAGCAGTTTTCCATGAGCATAGCGTTTTTGAATCGAATGGGGCTCAATGCGCATCCGCCGCGTCACGTATAATCAGTGCGTCGCGTCAAGTGTCGTTGCGTAGGTGGGTGGAGTGAATGGGAGGGGGCATGGAGAGCGGTGCTGGGCTGCCGGGCGCTTGGGCCAGGGTCTGGGTTATTGGGCGCACCGTCACAGAACCGGATGCCCCTGCCGGGATCCCTCTGGCGCGGTGCAGACGCGTGGGCTGCAGCCACCCAGTCCCCATATACCATATCCAAAACCAGATGGAAGGCCATTGGCAAAACGTGCTGCGGGCCCTGGAGCCGCGAGGGCCCGGGATCCGGGGCGGTAAACTAGGCTGAGGGGCAGCCAGAACTCGCGGCATCAGACCGCCCAGCCAAGCCCCAACGCTCCAGCAGCTGTCGCAGTTGGCGCCAAGCTGCAAGGCGCTCTCGCTGCCCACGGTGGGACTCGAAGGATCTGCGGGGTGTTGGCTCTGTGCTCCACGGCACGGCAGCGAACCAGAGCGATGGGGAACTCTGCTTTGTGGAATTTCCCAGGCCAGGCCCCAGCTTTGAGCAGAGTACATTGGATCTCAGCTGGACCTGGAAGATCTGCTCATAACGCTCGGGTGGATCTGGTCACCCGCGCGGAACTTCGCCGGAATTACGCAACGCAATTGAGCAGGAGGCCCTGTCGCTTGCCTGAGCAAGCACCAAGGTCGCTCGCTGACCTGGATCCTTGTTTCTTTACAGGACTTTAAGGAAGTGCTAAGCAAAAAGGTGCTCCGACCGCTAATGCTAGTGGCTCTCTCACCAGCATATAACAGTTTTCTCGTATATGACTTGACGCTTGATGCCCGTGCTGAGGAATCTGGCAGGTGGCTCTGGGCGAAGCGGATAGATAGAGAGAATCCTGGTGAGCGCCATTTGCAGGGTTCCTTGGCGGTCGTGAATGAATAAGCTGGTTCTCTGTGCCAATGTTTCTGGGGCCAATGCACCTACTCTGTTGGCCGGGAGAACGCCACACCATCTGGCAGATTGTTTCCGAAGAGCCTGCCAGCCCTTGCGCACAGTGGACCAGGTGGCTGAGGCTGAGCTGGACGCGGAAGCCATGCGCGCAAGGCCGAAGACTTCCTGCCCGCAGACCACATCCTTTCGGCCGCCGCTGCTCGCGGAACGCAGCAGAAGGGCCAGGGTTGGCCTTTGGGCCGGCCCGTCAGGTCATCGCCCCTGCTGGGAATCCCTTCTGGATTGGGCGCGGGCGGCTGCCCAAGTCCAGCAGCAGGATCCCTTCCTCCACTGCAAGAAGTGATGACAACTGGAGTGCGGCCATGCAGGAAATCCCTTTTCGTGGTGGAGGAAGCGGAGGATGGGCTCCTTCCGGGCCAGTGCTGCCGTGGCAGCGATCCACACCGAAGGCAGGCACCCTCGAGGAAGCGCTCCACCGGAGATCCGCAATGCCGTTGTCTGCCATTTCGATCCCCCGGCGAGGCCCACCGCCTGATGCCGTCTTCATCACGTGAGGTCAGGAACTGCTGGCCCCTGTGAGGATTCCGCGGGACGTCACCGGCCAGCTCTTGGCTGATCGCCTGCAACGCCATGGCTAACGCGGTGACCCGAACAGACAGGCAGCCACACCTCACAATTTCCCGCAACACAAGCCCGTGAAAAGGGTCGCCGCCACCCTGCGCAGATCCTCAAGGACGTGGGGCCCTCAGCCTGGGCTGCTCGATCGAAGAGCTGACCGGCACCTGGACCTATGAGGGGCTGGCCTTTGGGGCCCGCGCTTCTTTCGTGGGAATCCTGTCCGCTGACGCTCGATAGCCACTGATCCGGCGTGTCTTCGCCCATTCGGCTTTCACATGCGTTCAGTGGCATGGGCGCATCCTCGCTTGGGGTTGTGACGGGGGTTGGCAGCTTTGTAAGGGGAAGAACACAGGCAAGCCAGGCCGGCCATGTCAGCCTCGTGAATCGCCTCGCCCTGTACCATGCTGACTGCCCTACGCCGGCGGTGGTAAGGGTAGCGGTGTTGATCACGGTCGTTTCGTTGCCCGAGACAACCGAGGCCTTGTTTTTCGGGAAAGCCGGTGCGGCGCTTGGGAGCATCTGCTCGCGTGGCCTTCCGCAAGGCTCTCCTTGCCGCAAGCTCGCCATTCTTTGATGCCGGCCGCAGGCCTCACGATTCCTGCAAGAATTCCACCAGGCAACCGCCTGGAGCCGCTCCGGGGAGACCGCCATGGCCAGCACAGCCCATCCGCATCAACGACCAGTTCCGGCTCTGCTTCACCTGGACGGAAGGCCGGGCCAGAGGAATGTCGAAATCGTTTGACTATCACTGACGCGATGCTCGTTCACGCCCGGCCCGAGGTGCTGCCTGGAGGAGTTGTTTTCTTGCGGCCCATTGGGGATCAGCCAGTACCGGTGGCCGCAGTTGCGATCGATGTGCCCGAGAGCCCGCATTCTAACGCCATCGTGAAAGGGCGGCGGCGAATCACTGCCGACACCGATCTGCGCCTTTGCCGGTTTCTTTTGTCTGAGCGAGGGCTTCTGGCTGCGGATGCAAAGGGAGCCATGATCTGAAGTCTGTGCCAAGCAGGCTCTGGAAAGAATGTGCTGCCTTGGCGATCGTATGCCAATCCAGCCAATGCGTGAGCTCTCAAGCGCTGTTTCGGTCCTGTGAGCGTCGCTGCAGTTTCGTCTGCCACCCTCATCAGGCGGTAGTTGTTCGTTGGCGTAGCTTGTGTCACGCCATTGACGGTGAGTAGTCGATCTGGGTCACGTCTTCCCCCAGGATCCGCCGGGCGATGTCCTAAGGGACTGGGGCCTGGAAGCTGCGGCGCTGTAGCAGCTCCATCAGCATGAGCGGTTGATCGATTGTTGGGCTTCATGCGCAAAATCGTGGCCTGCGTCAACGTCGTGTCGCGTGCTCGATAGCGTTTTCCGTAGGTGGGGGAGGGGACAGGGGTGTGTGCTACTGTGTGGTGTAGTTGAACAGTCTAAACCTCTGAACGTGTGTGGTCTGGATCGTTGTCGTGGGTTTGCATTTTGTATTCAGCTCTACAGTAGGTGAGATGCTCCTCGGAGGACTCGGCTTATGGCCGGGCCCCACATTTCCTCTCTAGCTTAAGATGAGTCTGGAAGAGTGAAGCTCGAGGCGATGGAACTCCTTCTGGCAGATCTCTCGCTACGCCCCGATCGGTCGATTCCCCCTCCTGGCATCGCGATGAATTAGAGGCGACGCCGTGTTAGGCTAGGTACGGCAGATCCTGACCTGTGTTTTTTCCTCCGCCCTGGAAATGGCTTGAACCATCGCTTGAGCTGAGATTTGAGCTCAGCGTGACATCAGACACTTCTTGACGCCCGCCAGGGGATGAATCTCCGCAATGGGTGGATAATTTTATGAGTCCCACTCGTCGCTCTTGGCGTACCGTTTTCTGACGCCATTTGATATCGATAGTTCCGGTTTTTTTTGGAATCTCTGTACGCTGGCTATAATCCATATCCGAAGAGTCGCCGGCTTGCCATCCGGCTGCTAATCAGAAGATTCCATTCGCGGCTCTTAACCTACTATGGTGGAAGGAGGAAAGAATCACATCTACGCCATCCTCGACTGTCGCGCGATCGCTCTTGATTCGCTTCACGGCTCGACCGATCGGCCTACCCAACCCGTGAGCGCCAAGCAGGCCGCCGATCAGGCTGTATGGGCCCGACTCGGTTCCCAGTAGGGCGGTGATGCCGGTTGAAAATCGGTGAGGTCACCAGCTGCCTTGCACGTAGGTGTCCGTACTGGGTCACGTCTTCCCCCAGGATCCGTCCGGGCAGAGATGTTCCTGGGCGGGGGCTGGGTCTGCAGGCGGCCCGAGCAGTTTCCATGAGCATCACGGCTGGTCGGATGGGGCTCATTCCGTCAAGCATTTTTAGACGCTCACGCCCCGCCCTCCAAATGTAGTCGCCACAGAGCGTAATCGTAGTTGGGGGAGAAGCCCCTACACAGGCGCCCTAATGCTTTGCATGCCCCCTCCACAGGCCGGAGGAACTATTGGTGTAGACACCCTCACCTATTGAAGGTCACACATGGCCACGAATCTCGCTCCTCGATCAGGCCCTTGCTCGATCACGCCTTCCGTGTGAGCGGTGAACCCACCAAGAAAGCCGGCTCGTCACCCGCGCCTGCGGAGTTCATCGCGCGCCGGGAACGCGCCAGGTGGCGGAGCTCTCGGCAAGCTCGAAGTGGGGATTCCCGGCCTACGACAACAAGGCCGACGTGATCGCCAGCTGTGAGTTTGCTGGTCGACACGTCGGTGTGGTGCGCTGGCTTTTCCGCCGTGATGGCCAGCAGGGCGTGCCTGAGGTGGCGTGCACTCCGGGCCGCGCTCCAGGGTGCCACCAGGTCTTTCCCACCGGATTGGGTCCAGGAAGTGCTGGCAAGGGTTTTGCCCGGCCCCAAAAACCGTGACGAGCGTCGTGGAGCGCCTCTCCGTGCCTCGCTTTCTTCAGCCGATTAGCAGGATCACATCGCCGCGCCCGGATTCCGCAATTCCTGCCCGCGCCGGGGTGGGTCCAGATTCGGCACGATTGATGCCCTGCTCAATCCAGCTTTGCCAGCCGCTACGACCTGAACGCTTGCTCACAAACGGATCAAGGATCTTTCAGGCGGCTTCTCAGCCACGTGAATGTCCGGTTATGGGTTGTTGAGCAGCACCCGGCATGTGAGTAACTTTTTGGAATGATGGTGAGGCACCTCCAGGGCGCACTGGTGCGGGCATTTTGCCAAAGCAACAGCCCGCGCCGCAGCTCATTCGCCGCTCGGCTTCGGCTCAGTGGTGAGCCCTTAACCGGTGAGTCTTGGCGTCCGTGCATGTTTCACCTGAACGCATGGCCACCACCGCTGGCTTTGAGTTCAACTCCAGTTTAGTCGATCTAACCTGATCATTTCCGTGCATGTGCTTTCTCAACGGAGACCCGCGTTGGGTCCGTGAGTTAAACACGTTCTCCGCCATTTTGTGCCCAGCTTCAGCGAGAGCGTTGGCTGATCAGAGCCCACTCCAGAGCGGCATCCGCCCCCCACGCCAGAGGATTAAAACGGCTCGAAAGTTTTCACCTTGCCAAGTACGCCGCAGAAATTCCGAAGTGTTTTCTTTCTTGCAATAGAGCCAGCCCCAATGTTTCATCCTCCGATGGACAGGGCAATTTCCAGCGGATAGGGCCGTCACCCCGTCGTAATAGATGAATGAATTGCAATGCTGCTTCAGGTCATTCACATAACCGGCGAACACTGGTCATATCCCCCGGGAGTTTTGGGAATGCCGCTTTTGAGCCTGTGCTGTGCCAGGGGGTCAGCAGCGGCAAGAACCAGAAGCCCAGTGACCAAAGGCGAGAGGTAGTTTTCCTGCACGGGGAGAAGCCATCCAAGGTCATCAAACATAAGAAAAGTTTCTCCTTGAAATGAGCGCCGCTTGGCCTGCCAAGGGCCGCTCTAACACCCGCAGCCTAATCCGATGAAACGATCCCTGACCCATTCAGCGGACGGTTTGCCCGCGCCCGATCTCGTCCGCAAGCAGGTGGGACATTTTCGCCTGGAATCGAGACGTTGAGGGAGGCCCTGCTGCTCGAACACGGAAGCGTTGGTAACCTGAATTTTGAGCAGAAGCGAGAGCCCTGTCGATGGCTCCTCTCAGGATCCGCACCTCGAAGGCAGCACCAAAGCCCGGTTATTCAGCCCAAATGCGATGCGGTGAATTGCCCGCCAACCGTCCTGGCCCACAACGCTCAGCTCGCACTGGGATTATGCGACTTTGCCGAGGTCCGAACTGAAGCTTGATCACCCCCTGGCTCCTGCATGACCACTCCGTTCCCTACCGCCGATCGCTGGTCGACGAAGCCGAGATCCTCGCTTTGGTGGGCAGCCAGCCGGCCCGGTCTTTCTGCCGCGCACCAACTTAAAGCTGGAGGCAGATCAGGCCTCAGGCTTTGCTGCGCCTGCACATGCACCAGCCCACGATTCCAGCTGGGGCTGGTGGAGAAGCTGATCTCTCCAGCTTCAGTTACATGCTGGAGCACCCCGGCGAAGGGTGATAACCACAACGCCAAACCGTTTGCCCACTGTTTACAAGCGTCTCGCTGAGATCCATCCCCCACTGATTGCAGAGGGCTGCAACCCCCTCGGATCAGCTGATTATTCGGCAATCTTGCTCTGGGGTTTTGAGGCCAGAATGGGCCCGCGTCGACCATTCTCGAATGGCCCTCAAAAACTCGCCTGCAATCAAAATCTATGCGCAACCCCATGTGGAATTCCTGGGCAAGTTTCTGGAGGCCATGCCCGTAGACTCCCTCTATCGCCGATTCCCACCGATCTGAAAGCCTGCAAGATCCTGGCCTGGCAACAGCATTCCGCCGCCAAATCCTTCGTGCCTGAGGCCTTTTGCAACGGGTCAAGGATTCTCGGCCGCCGGAAATGGAACCACCTACCCAACCACCCCGACACCCTCCTATGAATTGATCAGCCCTGCGCGCGTGCGGCTACCAGTGGCGCTGGTGCAGGAGCAAAGCGTGGAGAATTTCGATGGCTCCAGCCTCAGTCAGGAGCAGAAGTACTTCCCAACCAACTGGGTGCGCGCCACTCCAGGCGGACGAGGTCGGTGTCCTCACCGCCCTGATCAAAACCCAGGGCTCAGATCACCAAGCTGGTGGGTCAGAATGCAAGCCTGCAATACGAAAGCGTTTGGGGGTGGGCCCGTCAGGCTGGGGGTACCACCAATAACCCTGCGGCTGGTGTCCAGATTGCCGACGCTGCTCGAAATGGCGGGCAGTAATGATGAATGAATTCCCCTCAGCCTTCACCAGCCTGCATCAGAAAATCGCCGCTATGGGGAGTGATTCAGGCCCTCAATCAGGCACGGTGGCGATCAATGGCAACCGAATATCTGGAAGTTGCTTGGAAGCCGCCCGGTGTCAGCGCAGCTGAAATTCCGCACATTCAGGCGCAATCCACCTAACACAAGCTCTGGCAAAAAGTTGCTTAGCCAAACCACTGGCAGCGCGCCCACCCAATTTTGTTCAGTTCCACTAGGCCACCGCACAGCGGCGACGCTGAACTGCAAGCCCAACGATCCCCAGTTCTCAATGGCGGGAGCGTCCGTGACCAACAACCTCCAGTTTGGGTGGAGGGCTACGGCAAACGTGCTGGAGCCAATGACCCCTCGGCGCCCGCTCCACCAGGTGTTTGATTCCCTTTGGTGGCGGGGGATCCCTGCCGTGACCAAAACCCCGCCCTATCAAAGAGGCGCTGCTCCAGGTGCTGCTGCCTGGAAACCAGCTGTTCCGCTATTGGGGCCAGGGCGTCTGGACTGACGTAAAACGCCGCGAGATTCACCGGCGTGTGAGGCGGTGATGGTTAAGGCCGCTGAGCCCGATCAGTCTGTGGCAAGCTGAAGGCTTGCAACCTTGGCGCCAATTCACGTGTGTGTTCGTGAATCAGGATGGCCTGTTTGGCTCAAGGGATGGCCGCCTCATCAAGGTTTGATCTCAG
>Ga0163217_1066821_pt1 | contig 15249 bp, 17 predicted proteins | sample SynspAceP_FD_185933 | JGI IMG/M metagenome (GOLD analysis project Ga0163217, IMG submission 185933) | Saline lake microbial communities from Ace Lake in Antarctica - Synechococcus sp. Ace-P (PacBio error correction) | ecosystem: Environmental > Aquatic > Non-marine Saline and Alkaline > Saline ...
CGGAGGAGATAAGGTTGAATATACACATAGGGGCACCAATTTTTTAAATAGACTTGTGGCAAAAAAATCGTTTTTCGGTTTTTTTTACAGGTCGGTTTTTTCTCAAAAATATACGTTGTGTCGTTTTTTTGGGGGATTGCCAAGAGAGGTTATCTTTGCAAAGCAGAGGGGCACGCAGTGATTTTGGTGGCACTGAAAGAGTAAGAGGCGGGGGCGCGTGCGCACGCCGCCGTCACTCCTGTGGACGCTTCCTCGAGCAACGTGTATCGTTTACCAGGGCAAAAACTTGAGCCAATGAAGGAGCGTGAACAAAATGATGGGAAAACTGGGAACGATATCTGCGATTGTTTCTGGCAAGTCGCCCCGCCCGAACAGAGCCTGTCAGGGGCGGGGGTAAACTGGCTGCCGGCTTTTGAATCCGGGCCGACCCCTGGGGCCGGCCGTATGGCGCCGGTTTTTGGAAAAGACCATGGCCAAGCGGTGCTAATTTGTGAAATCTCCGTCGGGGGTATGCTTGACCGAGGCCCGGGGACGCAGTTTACTGGCCCCGGGCCCGAAGGCCCGCAGAGCAGCGCGAATGCGACAAGGCCACGGCCCAGATGTTTTGCCCGTGCCGTCAGATCAGTTTGGCAGGGCAGATCAGGAACCGGGGCCCCCGGACCGGGTGTGCCAACTAATCTGTTGCCGCAAGGTCTGCGCCGTCTGGTGGCCCGAAAATCCGGGGCTTGATATCAGAATCGTCGCCTTGCCGAGCGTGTTCAACCTGTCGCGGCGCGAGGCAGATATGGCGATCGGGGTTCAGCGCGCCGACGGCGGGCAGGCTGTCGTGCAGAAAATTTGCAGACTATCAACTGGCATCTTGCCGCTCCGATAGCTATCTTGGCGGAGCGTCCCCCCCCGCGATACAAAACGGTGGCCGATCTGCAGGGCACCAGCTTTGTGGGCTTTAATCCCTTGATATGGATTTTTGACCGCGAGCTTTGATTTATCCTGGCAGCGCTTGGCTGACCCGGGTTGCCCTTGGCCTCAAATTCCCGGTGTCAGTGGCAGGTCAATATGAAATCCGTCAGGGTGGCGGGTAGGGATCGTGCATGATTTTTTTCGCTTGCGGCGACGCCGGGGGTGACGCGCACTTTTGGACCGAAGGTGTCAAGCCTACAGCCGCGGCGTTTTTTTAATTCGCCACGAGGACGACCGCCGCAATCTGCGGTCCTGGAGCCGTTTTGCAGAAGCCATTGGCGCAAGGGTGTCCGTGCCGAAGTCGCAAAAACTGGAGGCAATTACTTGACCACGCAACAGTATTAAAGGGAAACCTGACTTAAGGTAATATTCTTGCGAAGGGGCCGATCATGCTAGTTTCCCCAAATCCTCAAAACCAAGGCAGACGAATAAGTGTCAGCGAACGGGTCAAACCGGGGGACACGGATCGCCCCAGGCAGCGGCCATGTTGTCCGGAAAAAGCGGATCGGACCCTGGTCGTGTCGGCGGATGGCAAAAACCCTGACTGGTATCTTGTCAGAGCGTGAACACGTACGCACCCTTGGCCCGCGAGGAGTTCAAGCGGCTGTCTGGACGACACGTAGAGGCGCTGATGACGCGCGATCTGGTGAAACCATGTGGCCATTGAATGAAACCGCTGAATGATATCCTTGCCAAGATGACCCAAGGCCGGTTTTCCGCCATGCCGTGGTGAAGGACGGCGAACTGATCGGTGCTGATATCGCTCGGCGATGTCGTCCAAGGGCGCGGCCTGAATGGAGCTTTCGATTGGGAGAAAGGACGCGCTGGAAGGAATGATTCCGGGGGCAACTAGCCCCGGCGATTTGGCGTTTGCACTTTGTGGTGTAAATGCTTGCTTACAACTTAGAATAAACGACTTGAAAAATGACTGGACTCTCCCATGCCGCGTTGCCTTTACGCCGGCACCTTTTTGACCCGATTACTTTGGCCATATCGACATCATCCGGCGCGCGACGCTTTGTTTGAACAAACCTGGTGACGGGGTTCACGCGATCAACCGTGACAGGACCACTTGGTTCGAGCTGAAAGAACGGCGTCGCCCAGATCGAAGAAGGAATGCCGGCAAGCTGAAGGTGCGGAAACGTGGTACAGAGATCCCGTATTGTCGCAACCCGTTTTGATGAAACCTGCTGATCATTGGCGCGCCATGATGTGGTGGCCGGCAAATGGATTATTGCCGGCGGGCTGGCGGCGCTGTGGCGTTGATTTTGATTACTGAATGAATCAAATGGTGCGGGACGATGAACCGGAAGCTCGATGATTAGCGGGAGACGGTATTCCTCAATGGCCTGAGGCCGAGAGGGCATCAGGCGATTAGCCCAGCCCGCTTGTCAAGGTAAATTGGCCGGCCTTGGCCGGGGGAACTCCGTTAAATTTGTGACGCCGCGCCGTCAATGCGAGGCGTGTTAAAGCGTTTTTAATGCAATAACGTTCAGAGGGTTTTCCGCAACCCTCGAGAGCGCGAGGTGTCGAGCATCGGTTCGGAGAACCCCATTCTGTTGTCGTACATAAGCCAGAACCGCAGTGGCGTCCCGCTTTGGGACCGACGTCTGAATCAAAAGGGCCACAACAACGAAATGTGTTCGTGGTTCAAGGTCGATCGACACCAGCGGACGCTCTACCAGACCCAGAATTCCCTTTCAAAGTGCCTTCTTTGAGCGGCGGAGCGCAGGGTGTCGTTGACCTGATCCACAGTGACCTCTTTGGACAATTCGACCACCAGATAGACGCAGGACACCGTTGGGCGTGGGCACACGGAATAGCGGTACCGGCCGATCAGCCCGTCCAGCTCTGGCAAATACCTTGCCTAGCGTTTTCGCCGCACCGGTGGGTTGGTGGGGATCATGCGACAGGGCCGCGCGCGGGCGCGGTACAGGTCGCTGTGGGCTGTGTCGTGCACCGGGTTGGTCGCCAGTGTAGCTTGTGGATTGTGGTCATAATTGCCCCGTGCTTGATGGCCAAAGGCGTCATGCAGGGTTTTGGCCAGTGGGGCCCATGCAGTTGGTGGGTGCCAAGACGCGTTGGCTTTAGCACGGTGTCCTCGGCAGTATGAGTTCGTGTTCACACGAGTAGACGATTGTTTTCATGGCGTCTTTTACCCGGTGCAGAGATCACAACCCCGCTTTGAACCCCGTTCGCCCAGAATGCCTTTGGCGGCGGCATCCCCGGGGTGGTGAAAGATGCCAGTACATTCCAACACATCGATGTCCACGTCGCCCAAGGCAAGCGCCCTGCAGGGTCCGCGGTATCGTCGGTCAACGCGGATCGGGCCTTGGCCCACATCCATTGTGTTTTCACCGCAAGGTTACGGGGCGGCAAAGCGACCCGTGCACAGAGCTGCGAATTGAAAACAGATTTGCGCATTGGGTTTTCCAAGCGGGGCAAAGATGCGTTTGATTGCCACCACCTGCAAATCCATTGGTCGCCACGCTCAATCAATGCGCGCAAGACGTTACGACGCGATGCGGCCACAGCCGTTGATTTGCCAATTGGGTTTGCCAATGGGGCGTCCTCGCTGAATGTGTAGCGCTAACATCGCATTTATGACAAAGTGTCAAGCTGTTTGCGGGGGTAATATTGCGGTCAGGGGAAGTTAAGAAAGGGCAGGGGCAAGCGCAGATCCAAGCGCCAAATGCCAGCCAATCAATCAAGGTTCGACGAGATTTTTTGGTCAGAAAAATCAGGTGCTCCCTGCCGAACTAGACCAGCGCATCAATTCCCAGTGCGGTTAGCAGTACAACAGCGAGAGAAGATGGCGATGGGGGTGTTCCCATGGGGCGGTGGTCTTGCCTGCGGGTGGCCAGATAATGAACAGGGGCAACCCCGCGCGTCGGCAAGTCTTAGCCAGTTTGCCCATGGCGACGGGCCACATCCGGCCATACGGACAGAGAAAGGCCCATTCATTATCGTACCACGCCAGAACGCGCACCAGACGCGTGTGCCCTGACAACCTTGGCTTTGGTCCCGGGGCGAAGATCGATGAATGTTCGGTATGGTTGAAAATCAACCGATACCTTTTGTTCGGCGTCATAGGCCAAGACACCCGACAATTTGGCCGTTCGCCGCGCGCGCATCGCCTCCATTGACCTTCTTGACGCGTTCATCAACGACCCGAAGGTAAAGGTCAGATCGACGGCACTCTGAGTTGGGGTCGGGAACGGCGCATCGCAGTCCCGTCAAGTTTGCCTTCGCGCAGGCAGTACTTCACCCAACGCCTTGGCCGCGCCGGTAGAGTCCGGGTGATCGCCAATAGGCAGGCCGCGGCGGGCGCGGTACCAGATCGTCATGACGGCGGTCGAGCGTGGGCTGGTCACCGGTTATAGCTGTGCACTGTGGTTCATGATGCCGCTTTCGATGCCCGAAATGTCGTCATCGCAGTGCCCTTGGCCACGGGGCGCAGACAGTTTGGTCCGTGCAGGACCGTTTTGGAAATCATCGTATCAGAGGCTTGCATCTGCGTGGTCATTACACCGTAAACGACTGTGCGATCAACGTTTTTTGGCCTGGTGCAGACCAACAGCACGCGCTTGGCCCCCTGATTCGCAGATTGCAACCTTGGCCAGCAAGGCCGTCGTTGAACTTGCCAGTAATTCGCAGCACGACGTCCGCATGGCCTTCCCAGTTTCAAGGTCGATTGTTCATCTGATAGGTCGACATGACCTCCATCGTCGCCGCGGCCCAGATCAAGCGTGCCGTTGCCCGACCTTAAACTTCGTTGGGAAAGCGCCCATTGCACTGAAATCGTATTTGATCAGATGGGCCGCAGTCTCCAGAGACGGTCGGCGTTTGATCCGGACCAACCGTCGAGTATCATCCCGGCCGCGATGCCGCAATATAGAACACGGGTGCAGCGGCCGATGCGGCCTAAATCCGTTGATACCGACTTTGATGGTCATGGGGACGGTCCTTTGGAAAGATCTGGAACTTTCCGGTTTATATCTGGTGGCCGTGAAGGGGGGAAGGCCAAAACCCTCTAATTTCCGTATGATGTTAGCGATAAATGTTAGTGTTAGCAGATAACGCCTTGATTGGCTTTGGCCTTCCGGCTGCGCTGCGCTACCTTAACAAGCAACAAAAGATGGAGAGATAAATGAGCGGCCTACTAGCCCTGTTGATGATGTTGCATGCAATTGCAAAGGTTGGCCGGCGCAGTCGTGGATGCTGTGTTCGGGCATAGGCGGCGCAAGGCAGTGCCAAGGCTTTGCGGGTGCCCGTGTCGACGATGCTGCCGTGACCCCAAATACGTGGCGGTTTCGAGGCCGACCCGCGAGTTGCCTATCATCTGCGCAAAATCAACCAAAGGGTCGCTTGAAAACAAGCTGGTGTTCTTGTTGCCCGCAGGTTTGCTTGCTGTCGAATTTCGCCCCGTGGTCATGTGCGCTTTGGTTGATGTTGGGCGGGCTTACTTGTGTTTTGGAGGGGGCTGAAAAGATCGCCCGATGGGCGCTTGGGGTGGGGGGCAAGGGCCACGAAGAGCACCCCCGGTGCCCGATGAAAATGTGATCAAAGACCCCGCCAAGCTCGAAGAGCAAAAGGCAAAAGGCGCGATGCGAATGAACGACTTTAATCCTGTCCGCCGAAAATCATGAACAATCGTTCATGTCCAACCTAGAGGTGTCGAACTTCTGGAATGGAGGCCGGTGCCCCTAAGCCGCCGCGGCTGTGATTTATTCACGGTTCGCCGTCTATGGCTGGTCGCGCTGATGTAAAAAAATGGCGACGACGTTCTTGGCCTCTATATGGCGAAGAAACGGCAATCGTGGGTTCGCCCGGGGCCTGGGGCGTGGGATCGTTGCGCGGTATTGCCGTGGGTTTCCTCAAGGCGTCTGGGTACCAATTATCGGCACAGCCGCCATGCTTTGGGTCGGCGGTCGATCATTGTACACGGTATTGGAAGAGCTTGCTTTGCTGGGCCTCGGCCATCTGATCGGGGCACGACTACGCTGTGCGTTTGGCCATCTGGTCCGCCGCTGCTTATGTTTGGGGCCGCTGAATGGATCGCAAGGCTGCAATGACGGTGTGTTTCGGTCTGGCCCCTTGGGCTGGTGCTGATCCGGTGGGTGAAAAAGATCATTACCCCGTGTGGCGCGCTATCTAATTCACTGCCGCAAGGATGCTGGACCGACCCTCACGCTTGATTGCGTAGGTGAAAGATGAAGGGAAGGGGGCGGCAGGTTGCGTCCCTTTTAATGGCTGGATAAGGTCGGGCGTTGGGGGGCTGCTGCGTGCCCTCTATAAGCGTCGCTTCAGTATGTGGGGGAACGCCGCGATGACCTTGCAGCATAGACTATCAGGCGACGTAAGATATATCCTTGGTTTCCGATGGAGCTGCGGTGGAGAAAATTTGGACACAACGGTGGCATTGGAACCTTTGTCAAGCCTCGTCCGGTTTAAGCGTTAAGGCATGGGGTGACGCCATAAGACGTTTCACTGCCCCGACATGTTCATACTTTTGAAATTCAGTTGCAGGATGCTTGATCCTGCCACCTTTGGATATGGAGGTCTTTTTTATGAAATTCACCCCCCTCGCTTGGTGGCACATACCTGGCTTGCGCCGCTAGGCACCCGTTCTTACGCAGGTTGCGCCGTTGCCAGATGACGACAATTTTCTTCCTGACCGTGCAATGGGCAGCAGGATGTCCCAGATCGGAAAAGATCAAGACGACAAAGGAAAAGGGCCCTAAAAGGCTAAAAAAGAAAAGCCTACAAAGGAAACATAGAAGGAAAAAACACAGCGTTAAACAGAGAAAAGAGTGACGAGGAAGCAGGCAAAGAAGCTCTGAGAGAAGGCTTGAAAAGCACGATATAAGGGTAAAGTGAAAGTCAAACGGGTCGAAAGAGGACCGTTCCGCAATTTCAAGCGAGATTGCTGGAAGTGCGCGCACCTGAATGGTCGTGACATGAAGCGTTGCTACTTGGTGCGTGCCACTGGCGCTTTTTGGGCTCTCAAGATCGCCTTTGCTGAGTCCCCGAAGAAAAACTGCTTGACGCTATCGCAACTGCCCACCGGGCTGGCAAAAATGGACCCACCTTGCGTACCCCCTGGTCTTGCAAAAAGGGCGTGACCTATGATGGAATGGTGGCAATATCCGACGCGATAAGCAGCTTGACGACATCTATTTGATCAGCGTGAGTATTTTCTGGATGCGGGACATTGTTGTCGATGGCGGAAAAGATATGGATCGGGAACATCGTCGTGACGAAAATCTAGATCGGGACGTCTTCCTTGACACGATACCCTGTTTGCTGAGCTCGGACCAGATTGCATCGCTTTAACGGATCTTCGTCCCGCACCGGCGAAGACAGCGTATGCGTTGATCGATGGCCAGCTGTGTTGCTCACCCACGAAGATTACACATCGCTGCTGCGGAATCGAATGAAGCTGCGCGGGTTAGAAAAACCTGCAGAGGCGTGCGCTATTGCACCCAAACAGCAGGGTTGACGCAGAACGAACTGCGCCAGACCTAACAAAGCTGCCACAGCTAGAGACGGGCAATAACTATGGCTGTTGGTGAATGTGAGCTGGTGACGTTTTGCCAAGGACAGCGCATTCGAAGACACACAGCCTCATTGGCCGGATCGGCGACGCGCCATTTTCTTAAAGCCGCCGCTGAATCTAGAAGGGTGCGTGTACCACGCCTTCTCGAAGCTTCTGCCATGCTTCAGACGGCCAGCAATTAGGCCCGCATGAGAAAGTGAGTGTATATTTTACATCAATGCATTAATGAGGTGTGAGAGCATATATGGATATATACCTCTCTATGTCTTTACGATATAACGTGAGACGGTGAATTTGAAAGAGAGCCATTATGAGAGTATGATGAGGCATACCGGTGGTGCTCGCCTTTATGTATCTTTTATATTTGAGTATGCTGGCCGTCTTGAAGCTGGCAGAAGCTTGAGAGGCGTGGGTCACAGCACGCACCCATTTCTAGATGTTCAGCGCGGCTTTAAAAAATGGCGCGTGCGATCCGGATGAGCTGTAGTGTCTCGAAAATGCGCTGTCCCTGCAACGTCACCAGCTCACCAATGTTCGAACAACAGCATAGTTATTGCCCGTTCTAGCTTGTGGCATCGCGTTGTAGGTTCTGGCGCAGTTCGTTCTCGTCAAAGCCTTGCTGTGGGTGCAATGGCACGCCTCTGGCAGGTTTTCTACCCGCGCCAGTTCATTGATCCGCAGCAGGCGATGTGTAATCTTCGTGGGTGAAGCAACACAGGCTGGCTCGATCAAACGCATAGCGGCTTGTCTGCGGTGCGGACGAAGATCGTAAAAGCGATGCAATCTGGTCCGAGCTCAGCCAACAGGGTATCGTCGTCAAGGAAGACGTCCCCGATCTAGATTTTCCGGTCACGGACGATGTCGATCCATACTTTTCCGCCATCGACCACAATGTCCGATCCAGAAAATACTCACGCTGATCAAGATAGATGTCGTCAGCTGCTTTATCGTCGTATGCACCCATTCTCATAGGTCACGCCCTTTTTGGCCAAAGACCAGTGGGGTACGCAAGGTGGGTCCATTTTTTGCAGGCCCGGTGGGAGTTGCGATAGGTCAGCAGTTTTGTTCGCTTCGGGCGTCAGCAAAGGCGAATCTGAGAGCCCAAAAAGCGCAGTGGCACGGCACCAAGTAGCACGCTCATGTCACGACCTTCAGGTGCGCGCAACTTCGCAGAATCTCGCTTGAATGCGTGACGGTCCTCTTCGACCGTTTTGACTTTCCACTTTTACCTTATCGTGCTTTTTAAGCTTCTTTCTCTAGCTTCTTGGCCTGCTTCTCGTGGTTTTTTCTCTTTTTCGCGTGTTTTGTTTCCTTTTATGTTTTTTCCTTTTTAGCCTTGTTCCTTTTTAGCCTTTTTAGGGCCCTTTTTTCCTTGTCGTTCTGATCTTCACGATCTGGGAATCCTGTTGGCCTTGCACGGTCAGGAAGAAATTGTCGCACTGGGCACGCGACACCTGCGTTAGCACGGGTTGCCTAACGGCGCAGCCAGTATGGTTGCACAAGCGAGGGGGTGAATTTCCATAAAAAGACGCTCCATATCAAAGTGGCGGATGAAGCATCCTGCACTGAATTTCAAAAGATGACATGTCGGGGTGAACGTTATGGCGTCCCATGCTTACCGCTTAACCGACGAGGCGTGACAAAGGTCCAATGCAACGTGGGTGCTCCAAATTTTTTTCCACCCGCAGCTCTATCGGATACCAAGGATATATCTAACGTTCGCTGATAGGTCTTGCTGCAAGGTCATCGCGCGTTTCCCACATACTGAAGCACGCTTATAGAGGGCACGCAGCCAGCCCCCCAACGCCCCGACCTTATCCAAGCCATTAAAAAAGGGGACGCAACCTGCGCCCCCTTTCCTTCATCTCACCTACGCAATCAAGCGTGCAGCGTAAGCATCCTTGCGGTTTGAAGATAGCGCGCCACAGCGGGGTAATGATTTTTCACCCAACCGGGATCAGCAACGCAGCCCAAGGGCCAACCGAACACACCTCCATTGCGCCTTGGGATCCATTCAGCGGCCCCAACATAAGCAGCGGGGACCAGATGGCCAAACGCGACAGCGTAGTCGTGGATCAGATTGGCCGGAGGGCCAGCAAGCCAAGCTCTTCCATACCGTGTACAATGATCGCCCGCCGACCCAAGCATGGCGGCTGTGCCGATAAATGGTCAGCGCCTGAGGAACCACGGCATACCGCGCAACGATCCCACGCCCAGGCCCGGGTCAGACCCAGATTGCCCGTTCTTCGCAATATTAGAGGCAACGTCGTCCATTTTTTACGAATCAGCGCGACCGAGCCATAGACGGGCGACCGTGATAATCAACGCCGCGCGGCTAGGGGCACCGGCCTCCATCCAGAAGTTCGACACCTCTGGTTGGTATCAAGAAACGATGTTGTCATGATTTCGGCGGACAGGAAATAAAGTCGGTCTTGATCGCGCTTTTTGCCTTTTGCTCTTCGAGGCTTGGCGGGGTCTTTGATCACATTATTCATCGGCACCGGGGGGGTGCCTCTTCGTGGCCCTTGCCCCCACCCCAAGCGCATGGGCGATCTTTTCAGCCCCCTCAAAACACAGGTAAGCCCGCCCAACATCAACAAGGGCATGAGCCACGGGGCGAAATTTCGACAGCAGCAAAACCTGCGGGCAACAAGACATCCAGCTTGTTTTCAGCGACGCCTTTGGTGATGCGCCAGATTGATAGGCAACTCGCGGTCGCCTCGAAACCGCTCAAGTATTTGGGGGTCACGGCAGCATCGTCGATCACGGCAAACCCGCAGCTTGGCACTGGCCTTGGCCGCCTGCCCGACACATCATCCACACTGGCCGCGGCCACGCTTTGCCAATTGGCTTGCAACATCAATCCAACAGGGGCTAGTAGGCCGCTCATTTAATCTCTCCATCTTTGTTGCGTTAAGGGTAAGCGCAGCGCAAGCCGAAGGCAAAGCAATCAAAGGTTATCGCTTAACACTAAACAATTTAATCGCTAACATACGGAAATTAGAGGTTTGGCCCTTCCCCCCCTTCACTGGCCACCAGATATAGAACCGGAAAGTTCCAGTATCTTTGCAAAGGACGTCCCCATGACGCATCAAAGTCGGTATCTACGAGATTTGTGCCGCATTCGGCCGCTGCACCCTGTCTCATATTGCGGCCCATCGGGGCGGGATGATATCGAGGTGGTCGGAATCAAACGCGACGTCCTCTGGAAGACTGCGTGCCATCTGATCAAAATACGTTCAGTGCATGGGCGCTTTCCCCAACGAAGTTAAGGTCGGCAACGGCCACGCTTGATCCTGGGCCGCGCGAGATGGAGGTCATGTCGACCTAATCAGATGAAACGACCTGAACTGGGAAGGCTGCGACGTCGTGCTGGATGTACTGGCAAGTTCAACGACGGCCTGCTGGCGCAAGGTGCATCTGGATCAGGGGTCGCAAGCCGTGCGTTTTGTCTGCACCAGGCAAAAAACGGTTGATCGCCACAGTCGTTTTACGGTGTGAAATGACACGAGAATGCAAGCTCTGATCGATGATTTCCAACGGGTCCTGCACGACCAACTGTCTCGCCCCGCTGGCCAAGGCAACTGCATGACGCAATTCGCTCGAAAGCGGCATCATGACCACAGTGCACAGCTATACCGGTGACCAGCCACGCTCGGACCGCCGTCCATGACGTGCTGTTCACCGCGCCCGCGCGGCTGCCTATGGCGATCATCCCGACCTCTACCGGCCGCGGCCAAGGCGTTGGGTGATGAGTTACTGCCTGCGCCTGAAGGGCAAACTTGACGGACTGCGATGGCGCGTCCCGGACCCCAACGTCAGTGCCGTCCGATCTTTGACCTTTACCGCGGTCGTGATGTAACGGTCGAAGAGGTCAATGGGCGATGCGCGTCGCGGCGAAACGGCCAATGTCGGGTGTCCTTGGCCTATGACGCCGAACAAAAGGTATCGGTTTGATTTCACACCATACCGGAACATTCATCGAATTCTGTCGCCCCGGACCAAACCAAGGTTTGTCGGGCAAGCGTCTGGTGGCGCGTTCTGGAAGTGGTACGATAATGAATGGGCCCTTCTCTGTCGCGTATGGCGATGTGGCCGTCGCCATGGCAAACTTGGCTAAGACTTGCGCGCGCGGGTTGCCCTGTCAATACTCTGGGCGGCACCCGCAGGCAAGGGACCCACCGCCCCTGAGTGGACACCCCATCGCCATCTCTCTCGCTGTTGTACTGCTTAACGCAACTGGGATGATGCGCTGGTCTATGGCAGCCGAGCACCTGATTTTTCTGACCAAAAAATTTCGTCGACCTGATTGAATTGGCGGCATTCTGCGCTGATCCGTGGCGCTTGCCCTGCCCTTCTTACTTTCCCTGGACGCAATATTACCCCGCACAGCTTGACACTTTGTCAATAAATGCGATGTTTAGCGCTATCAACAATTCAGGAGGGAACGCCCCAGGAACCAATTGGCCCATCAACGGCTTTGGCCGCATCGGTCGTAACGTCTTGCCGCATTGATTGAGCGTGGCGCATGAATTTGCAGGTGGTGGCAATCAACGATCTTGGCCCCGGCTGGAAACCAAATGCGCATCTGTTTCGAATTCGACTCTGTGCACGGTCGCGTTTGCCGGCCCGTAACCTTGGGTGAAAACACAATATGGATGTGTGGCCAAGGCCCGATCCTGCGTGAACGCCCGAACGCGACCCTGCAGCGCTGCTTGGGGCGACGTGGACATCGTGTTGGAATGTACTGCAATCTTCACCATCCCGCGATGCCGCCGCCAAGCATCTGGCGAACGGGTGCAAAAGCGGGTTGTGATCTCGGCGACCGGTAAAGAGCCATGAAAAACAATCGTCTCGTGGTGAACCACGAACTCATCACTGCAGAGGACACTCGTGCTAAGCAACGCGTCTTGCACCATCCCAACTGCTGGTCCCCTACTGGCCAACAACGCCTTGCATGACGCCTTTGGGCATCAAAGCCAGGGCATATGACCACAAATCCACAAGCTACACTGGCCGACGCAACCGGTGGCAACGACACAGGCCCACAGCGACCTGTACCGCGCCGCGCCGCGCCCCTGTCCGATGATCCGACCAACCACCGGTGCGGCGCAAACGCTATGCAAGGTATTGCCAGAGCTGGACGGGCTGAATCGTGCGGTACGCTATCGCGTGGTGCCCACGCCCAACGTGGTCCTGCCGTCGATCTGGTGTTCGAATTGTCCAAAGAGGTCACTGTGGATCAGGTCAACGACACGCCTGCGCCTCCGCCGCTCAAGAAGGCCACTGTAAGGGAATTCTGGGTCTGGTAGAGCGTCCGCTGGTGTCGATCGACCTGAAACCACGATACACATTCGTGTGTTTGGGCCCCTTGATCAAGAACGTCGGTCCAAAGCCGGGACGCCAACTGCGGGTTCTGGTGGTAACGACAAACGAATGGGGGTTCTCCGAACCGTAATGCTCGCACCTCTTCGCGCGAGGTTGCGAAACCCCTGAACGTTTATTGATTAAAAACGCTTTAACAGCTCGGCATTTGACGGCGGGCGTCAACCAAATTTACTGACGTCCCCGCCAAGCCGGCAATTTCCTTGACAAGCGGCTGGCAATCGCCTGATGTTCGGCCTCGGCCATGAGGATACCGTCTCGACTGCTATCCATCGAGCTTCCGGTTTCAATTCCGACCATTTGATATTCCATATTCAAACTCAGCCACAGCGCGGCAGCCGCGATAATCATTTGGGCACCCACCATATGGGGCGCAATTGAATCAGCAGGTTTTCAAAACGGGTTGGAACAACGATGCTCTGTACCCGTTTCGCATTCAGCTTGCGGCATTTCCTCTTCATCTGGGCCGCGCGTTCTTCAGCTGAACAAGGGTCCCCTTGTCAACGGTTGATCCGCGAACCCCGATCACCAAGTTTTGTCAACAAGCGTCCGCCCGCCGCGCCGGATGATGTCGATATGGCCCGAAGTATTCGGTCAAAGGTGCGGGGTAAAGGCCACCTGCGCATGGAGAGTCCAGTCATTTCAAGTACGTTATTCTAAGTGTAAGCAAGCATTTACACCACAAAGATGCGAACGCCAAATTTCGCCGGGCTAGTGCCCCCGGATCATTCCTTCCAGCGCGTCTTTCTCCATCGAAAGCTCATCGGTCGCGCCTTGACGACATCGCCGAGCGATATTCAGCCGATCAGTTCGCCGTCCTTCACACGGGCATGGTGGCGGAACCGGCTGTCATCATAATGGGCAAGGATTCAAATCAGCGGTTTCATTCATGGCACAGGTCACAGATCGCGCGTCATCGCGCCTCTACGGTGTCGTCCAGACAGCCGCTGCCCTCGCGGCCCAAGGGTGCGTACGATGTCACGCCTGCTACAAGATACCGTCAGGGGTTTTGGCCATCCGCCGACACGACAGGGTCCGATCCGCTTTTCGACAACATGGCTCGCTGCTTGGGCGATCCGTGTCCCCGGTTTGACCGTCCCGGTGACACTATCGTCACCTGCCCTTGTTTTTGAGGATTTGGGAAACTAGCATGATCGGCCCCCTTCGCAAGAATTATTACCTTTAAGTCAGGTTTCCCTTTAATACTGTTTGCGTGTCAAGTAATTGCCTCCAGTTTTGCGCACTTCGGCAGCGGACACCTTGCGCCAATGCTTCTGCAAAAGGCTTCAGCGCAGATTGCGGCGGTTCGTCCCTCGTGGCGAATTTAAAATAAAACGCGCGGGCTTAGGCTGACATCCTTCGTCAAAAATGCGCGTCCACCCCCGCGTCGCCGCAAAGCGAACAATCATGCACGATCCTACCCCGCACCCTGACGGATCATATTGACGCTGGCAGCTGACACCGAATTTGAGGCCAAGGGCACCCGGTCATGCCAAGCGCTGCCAGATAATCAAGCCTCGCGGTCAAAATCATATCAAGGGATATTAGCCCGCACCAAGCGGTGCCCCTGCAGATCGGCCACCGTTTGGTATCGCGGGACGCTCCGCAAGATAGCTATCGGCAGCGGCAAGAATTTCTTTTTATTAAGCGGGGGTGTACTTTCGATGTGTGGGGGCCCAACTGGTGTGCTGCAGTTGAATAGTCGGCATTTTTGCACGACGCAGCCTGCCGCGTCGGCGCGCTGACCCCGATCGCCATATCTGCCTCGCGCCGCGACAGTTTTGAACACGCCCGCGGCAAGGCGAGATCTGGATATCAGCCCCGGAATTTTCGGCCACCAGACGGGCGGCAAGACCTGCGGCAACAGATAGTTGGGCACACCCGTCGGGGCCCGATCCTGATCTGCCCTGCAACAGCATCTGACGGCACGGCAACATCTGCCGTGGCCTGTTCGGCATCGCTGCTCTGGTGGCTCGGCCGCGGGCCAGTAACTGCGTCCCGGCCTCGGTCAGGCATACCCGACGAGATTTCACCAATAGCACCGCTTGCATGGTCTTTTCCAACCGCGCCCATACGCGCCCCAGGGTCGCCGATGCAAGCCGCAGCAGTTTAACCCGCCCCTGACAGGCTCTGTTCGCGGGCAGACTGCCAGAAACAATCGCAGATCGTTCCCAGTTTTTCCATCAGTTTGTCAGCGCTCCTTCATGCTCTTTAGTTTTTGCCCTTCAAACCTCCGGGGACGTCCAAAGGACGGGTGGAGCGCCCGCTCTAACTCTTCAGCCACAACAGGGCTTTGCAATAATGCAAAACGATTTTGACCCGATGCCCCTTTTCCTTTGTGTTTT
>Ga0163217_1012821_pt1 | contig 15248 bp, 38 predicted proteins | sample SynspAceP_FD_185933 | JGI IMG/M metagenome (GOLD analysis project Ga0163217, IMG submission 185933) | Saline lake microbial communities from Ace Lake in Antarctica - Synechococcus sp. Ace-P (PacBio error correction) | ecosystem: Environmental > Aquatic > Non-marine Saline and Alkaline > Saline ...
AACATCCAGCGTTTCTTGCCACACACAAAAGCAAGTGACGCGGCCCCCACTTTCCTACCCCCCCAAACCTTGGCACTTAATCCCGACCTTTACTAACCCGCCCGCACAAACACGCCACCTCAAATCCTCCCTTCCAGCACAAACCACGACCTCAGCCTCGGAATTACCGAGCCTTCTGCCAGCCACCCCAACTTAACTACATCGCAAATTCAGCAACCACACACTCAACAACGCACACACGGACTTGAACAAATTCACGACATACAACGACACACCTCACAATAACGCAACAACCCCCCCCCCCCAAGTAAAGAGGTGTCTGGGGGCGAGAATGGTTTAGTCCGCCAATCAGGTTCAAGTGCCACCACGATTAGGCGCAATTGCGGCTTTCGCCTACCACAAGAGAACCTTGTCTGGAGCGGCACCACCTGTCAAAACCGCTTCCCGGATGCTCACCCCGGCCCAAACCACAAGGCACGACACCTGCCACATCCCGCGCACACCGGCGTCGGCCCACCAACCCCAAAAACGCAGCAACAACATCTCGACACATACCCACTGCACCACCGTCGTTCCGGTAAATATCGACCCTTCGGCCACCAATCCGAACAACCCATTTCCAGAAGTTTTCCGCGCTTGGGGCTCGACTTTTCCAATTCCGGAGCCTGAACCCAGGAAACCAAATAAAACGTCTTGCGTTCCAACGCGCCCACAGAGCAAAACAGTTCAACTCCCAGAGGCCACCTTGGCCGCCGCCGAAATGCCCCGTACAACAACCAGAGATCGCGAATCTCCGTAACGGCCCGTCAGAATTCGCATAACGCGTCATCATAGACCTGAAATCATATAAATTCTCACTCAAAGCAATCGTCACACCTTAGTCTCGAGGTCCACACCCTCTGAATTTCACAGCCACTTCGCAGACACCTTCCTTCGGCCGTCACCGGGTCCCCGTCACCTTGTCACGATTCTACGCACCACCCCCGCCCGGCAGCCGTTCGTGGCGAACACCACACTCGCCGCAACAACACCGAAATACCCCCGCAGAACAGCCGACACTCCCATCAACCCCCACAAAAGCCTACCAGGCAAAACGGTATCGCACACACATCCCACCTCCCCATAGCGTTAGCAAACCAACTATTAACAAAAACCGAAAACCAAAGCAGCCCCCACACCCTATCGGCACACGTCCACCACCACACGACAAGATCGAAACAACGTACGCCACGACACTGGCATACCGACGCTTTTCGACATCGAAATTTTACATGAGCGCGCCCGCCTCGCGCGAATCTGGGCACACGACGCACCTTACCGCCACGGCACTCAGCGACGTCGGAAGCACAGCCAAACGCACTAATCATGCCGACTATCACCAACAGACACAGTCTCGAGGGCACGCACTCAGAACACCAAATCGCGCACGCCGTGCCACGCGCAATTCAATGCGGCAACCCAGCCATTCCGGCACCCCCATGGCCCGCCCAGGGGAGCCCTGGTAGCTCCCGCCACCTTGCGCCCCTTGAACTAAACCTGCGCACACCATAACATGCATATCCCAACTGACCGCAAGACGGATCCTTCATCTCACCCATGTGCTTCAAGAAGGGTTTCAGGCACGTGCATCCACTAGTTCGCGAGCAAAACACTAAACGCTCTTCCTGACGCCACTCCGAATCCCACGTCACACCGACACCCGAGCCTTTGCAGTCGCGATAGCCTAACAGCGGCACCGCTTCGGACATAACCTTTGCCATCCATGACCGAGTCAGCTGAAGAACGCCACCCCCAATACCGAACCTCGAACATATTGGTAAGAACAACGGCGACAACTTGGGGCGCTACCTTTGGTAACTTTCCTTTCAAGACCTGCAATCAGGACGTGAATGTCGGGCCGCCTTTTATCTGGGACCAAAAAACGCCCACTCCAAGGTACCGCACGACGGGAAATCCGGCCAGAATTTCAACCATCGGGTAATTACCGCACAACCTAACCGGGAAGATGGCGACACGCCCTAACAACTAATCTCCTTCCATTGAGTCCCGTCTTGTAACACAGCCAACCCTGCAAGGGCTCGGCCTGACCCACGCCTCCAAATGCCCGCGGTACACTCCAATACAAGCACTCTTTCCACAACGAATCAACCCGCTTCTGATAAGCATCTATGTACTTGGTCCTAACCACAGGGCTTAAATAGTCGGTCCCAGCAACCTGCTTCGAGGACGACTCGTCGCAAAACTGCCGGTTCCGTGCGCTGCTCAAACCCTTTGCGCGCCCGCATCCTTTCGGCCTTATGGGCTCCCCAATACTCCTGCACACACACACTACACCCGTTTCCCGCCTCCCCAAGGCATTTCACGGCTTCTCTTCGCAGCCCACAGGTCATAACCAAACCAGAAGCGACAATAACCGGCGCCGCGATCCTCTGCAACCACTATACGTCCCCATGATGCCCAGCCTCGACCGCATTACATATCGCCATCGCTCTCATGTCTGCACCAATGCCGACAATAGGGCGCGTCCGTCGCGTACAATCACGTGCCGTGTGCCTAAGCGCCGCCGCCAGCGACATCTTGATGACGGCCACGGAACATCTTTAAACCCAAGCATGCGGAAACAATCATCTTCAAAGGGCACAAGTCCGCACGATTTCGGATAAATGAATCTTTTGACAAACTTGCGCGTTGGCCCATGCGCTTACCTCAAAGCCCGCGGCCCACCAGCCGCAGCAGCAACACAATCTGCCTGTTACGGCCACGCACACACCTCGCACGCATCCAACTCGCCAAGCAAAACAATGACCCCGTCGCGATAGACACAGCCGCGACCTGGCCCAATGTGCCAAAACCGACCACGCCACCCACTCCCCCCTCCCGGCAGCAAATCGGAATCCGAAGACACGCATCAACACCTACGGCCGGAGCCGCCAAGCAAAACTCCACCCACCCTGCTGATTCACAGCCCGGAACGGGCGCACAACACGGCCATAGTGGTTCTCACCATCAGAAAACGCGAACGCGCCGATAACTTGTCCATCGACATGCTGCTGAACACAGGCAACATCCCCCGGGATACGCAAGCAGCGCTCTCTTGACCATAACTTGAAAATGAGATCTTATCTCCAACCCACTCAGTACCCATCTTCGATAGGCCCAACGCGAGCCAAATTCCTTTTTATCCACCACCACTTGGCCAGGACATCAAATCCTTGGGCCCCAGCACAAAAATCAAAAACTACGTCGGTAAATAACAGGGTTCGGTCCACGACACCTCGGCCTCCCTCTTCTCATCAACTACTTTGCCAGATATCAAACTATAGCCGCCCACACCACAGCCCGCTGACTCACGCGTAAATTAACCCTGCTGGTCGACAGCAAGCACCGGAACGCGCACAATTATCCATCCCTCGCTCAACATAATTCGCTTAGCCGAACCGCCTCCCCTCCACAAGACTGCACGCCCCACACTGCCGCCAACCACCGATACCGACCGCCCGACTCTGCTAGCACCCAGACCCGAAGACGCACGGCACAGTGATCAGTACGATCTAGCGACCCAGCAATGCCCCCCGAACACCATCCCAATCGGCCACGCAATCCCCATGCTCACGTCCTGCCCAACCGATGAGCCCACACCTGACCATCGCCGCAATCAGTCCCGGCCTCTCAATTCCAACACCCCACACTACCAACAACCATCAACGCTACCCGACTCGCCCCGACAGCCAAACCATTGCCACAGGGTACCAAACAGGGCACTCAACAACCCTCCACGCCTACAGGGATACACCAAAATACCACGCCCGTTGACTAAGCATCCCACAAAATACCCACTGCCGTACTCACAACACCAAGAAATTGACGCTCTCTGACATCCGCAACCCCACCCCAAATCAAATGACCCCTGAACCACCTTGGCACCAGAACACAAACAACATCTCAAATCACGAACACCATCTTCGTCACCCACATAACCTTATCACCCTCAACCCCCATCAAAACCAACAAGGCCTACAACCGCACAAACCAACACACAACGCCCACGCAGCCATGCCACACAACGCGGAATCCGGTCCAAACCCTCGGACAGCTCCCATGACCACCATTCACACCCATAGCAATTCAGCACCGCCCACTCCGCAGCGGCCAACAATTCCTCGTCACGCAACCCCATCCTCGCGCACCCCAAGGAACCCCCGCCGCCCACGCTTCGTCACAGCACACCGAAGCCCTCGCAACCATGAATGAGACTCACCCAGCGCAACGCCCAACACCAAACCACATACCGACCCCCGAAGAACATGTCCCACGCGCCGAAACCACGCCCACGCTACGGTCAACAACCATATTTCCATCATACTCCTGTCAGTGCACTAGCTATAAAACACATCTTCAACGTCCCAGCCACAGCAATAAGCATAACAACCCCCACACACAACTAACAATCACGCACCACAAAACACATAGAGACAACCGGCCTGTTCCCCGAACAGACAACAACAAAAAACCCATCCCGCAGCCACATAGACTAATACCGCGGCACCTAGAACCGACCGACACCCCCAACCAACGCACATCACTACGCCGCGCCACTCTTCGGAGTACATATCGCCAGCAATGCACCACCACACACAATGTCCAAACAAGTACAACACGCGACACCAAAACAATCCTCCGACAGCACGAAGAACACCTTATGGAAATCACGCCCCCATTTCCTGCAAGATCTTGCCTACACCACGCAGATTGCATGGGCAAAACCAGCCCACCTGCCACCGCCCCCAAACCCCTTCACGTCTCACACCACTACATACACAAAACTGCCAAACCAACCTGCGCCCGAACTCAAAATCCACCTTCACACTCCACTACCCGTCACAAACTACTCCCCATTTCACACGTCGCAGACAGCCACGCGCACACACCACAACAATCCCATACAACCTCCACGTCTTCTCAAACCACTAAAGGCCCGCCCAAAGTCGCCTACGGATAATACCCGCACTCTCACACACCAACAAAATGCCACTGCTCCCTATCTACCCCTTCCACACAACACCAACTCTGCAACACATGACTCAACATCGAAGACACGCTTGTGGCCGAACAATCTGCCCAACAGAACACCTCCGTGCGTGACCAAGCCACCGATCACCGCCTTCCACCGACAAACAGCCCACCACACACCACTGACACTACCGTACACGAGCGAACGTCACCCAACAATCTCACTCCACACCCAACTCACCATTCCCGCCCAGCCATGTCAAGCCACCGCCTGGCACCCTAATCACCACGCACCCGCTGCCAATAACGTCGCCCTCTAAACCCCAAAAAATTCGTCTCGCAAATATCGCAGGCACTTAAGACCTCTCGTCCCACTCGCGGTAAAGGCCTCATACACACCCCAAACCCTCCGCCTATAGAACACTGCCATCACCCGCATGTCACACACCTTGCCAACAACCTAAAACGAACACTTCAGCCCCTGCACCGCGCATCCCGGACACCTCTGGCACGCCTCCAACCACAACCCCACGGGCTCCCGGACGCACACATCCAGCCGCACACCATACCCGCAAAGAAGAAACGCTGCTTCCTCAACTATCCCCACAGCAACCACCACACACCAACCAAACTCAAAAATCAGGAACCTCTCACACGACCATGCACTGGAACCGCACCCACAAAACAGGAATCCGCCTGACAATCCGAATGCTGCCGTATCAAATATAGCAAAACACAGCGCCCGCACCCCCACTCCCAACACGCAAACACCTCAAGACCGCCATCATCCCTTCACCACCCACAACGAGCAAAGCCACACCGCCCGACAACCTTGACGCACTTCACACAAACCGCCCCGGCTAAAAGCCGCCCCAATCCTGTTGCTTTTTCCCCAAGTAGGGCCAGAGACCTATGCCCCCGGAGCTCAACGCGTCATTCCGACCCGACAGCACTGCATCCATTGGTCCGTCCCACAACAAATCGAATGAATCCTTCGACCAACAAACCAACAAAACAACAATCAAATCACACCAAATTCCATCATCAACCAACCCCTTTTCCCACTCATCGCCAAAACAAAACAACCAACAAACACATCAGGGACACAATCTAGTCATCCCCCCAGACCGCTGCACCGCCTGACCTCATAGCGTAAAACCGACCAACCGAACAATACCAACACACACCCCACACACTCAATCTCGAACACTCCATGAAACACCTTGACTTGAACCCCCTGATCTCCAAATCACGACACTCAACCCGACTTCCGTATCGCACACACCCCCGCTCACAACTACAACGAACCAACGCCCGGATCACTTTGCTAACATACCACCATCCTTGACCTCAAATATTCCACGGTCACACAAAAACCGCGCACACTCACGGAGACGTCCACGGCTTACGCAAAACACCACCTACTCTCGAAAGGAAACGACATACCATACACAGATCTCTCCACAACAACACACACAAGCTAGAACAGACCAGAAAGAGATAATACGCGCATCCAACATCCTCCCCCACTATCACAGACACCAACATTGCTCTTCAATCCACAACGAGCCACACTATCCAACGTGCCACACAGCCAATCTTTTTCATCCAAACTTCACACCGCTCAACACACCAGCCACGACACGGTATACACTACAAAACTACATTCCGCTTGCTCAACACAACAGAACTGCACAATAGATGACCAAACAAAGGCTACACAACGCCAAGCAAGAAGGACTTCCACATCGGTCCCACCGCAACAAAAACATGAACGAGACTCAAGCGCTCAAAATTAACAAATTCGAAAGGCTCTCGTTCTGTCCATACGCCTGAACTCGCAATGATCTCAAATGTCCCATTCTTGCTCCTTCTGCCATGCGACCTCTCCTACACCATAAAAAGTCACGAACAGCACGCGTCCGGCTACATACACACTCTCCTGCCCAACATGCAAAAAAAACGCGAATGGGAAATACTAATACATTCTCGTAAACTCGCATCTTAACTTGGGGATGCGAACTTACAAACTCACCATCATTCTCGAATACGCGCCCAACAGACTCCCAAAATCGTCACAGACCGGTCCAACGCAACACGCTGCGTCCCGGAGCTACAAGCACACACACAGAAGTCCACCCGAAAACCCCCCACCACAGGCATCAGTCGGCGACCTCAACGTTGAAACCACTCCCAGTTTGCAATCGGCGGCCTGCCATTAATCGCGCCACACCGAACAAAACGGAATAACCGGTCTCAGGCCCCAGTTTCATACGCGAAAACTTACCTGGCGGTCCAACCATCTTACACAAATCCGACACGGCACACCCCTCAACAGCTCTCTCAGCACAAACACAACAATCATCATCTCACAACTCGGTCCTATCAAGGCACATAATACATCAAAAGAAAAAACTCCAAAAAGCAAACCGTCTCTCTACATGAGCACGGTCACCTGCGCGAGTATCGGGCCTCGCAGTCTCCAGCTCACCACAATTCAGCAACAACCGCGGAGAGCATAAGCAACCTGGCCAACGGCCTCGGATGCTCAGTCTCTCAACGCCGCACACATGACGTATGGTCACCAACCCACAACGCGATCCCGTGACAGACAGACTACCGCACCAAACTCAACTCCTCCATAAATCCGTTCACAGAAACTCAAAGGCCAGCAGCGGTCCTATGCCTAGAGCCACCGTACAACAGCATATCATGAAAACCCAATCATATTCTGAAGCACGGGCGAACCACCTTCTCGAATCAGGCGGCTCACCATCGCGCCCGACATCCGTAGACCCCATCCACAAATAAACATCGCGACCCGCCCCCTCCACCTCAAACCAACCAACCGGACCCACTGGTCGCCGCCTAGCGCGAGATAACCTGCACACGAACCGCTTCCTGCAACCTAACCAAAACCACACACACACCAACACTATATACCCCGAGCCCAATCCCACTTCAGACCACACATCTATCCAAGAACCAATCGCGGGCCACAAGCAACGAAGCGGACACGATCACATCCCGGATCTTCGCGAGTACGAGCTCGGCAGCCTCTACAGTCCCAATACGACACACGAAGCCCCCACTGCCTTAACACCCGGCCCTATCGGGACCTACCACCTATCCCTCAACTCCAAGACAACAGAACTAAGTCGCATCACAGCACAAATTCACATCACGACAAGCTGCCAGCCGTTAAGCCAAAACCCGAGAATCCTTCGGCAGCAGTAGACTCCTTTTGGAACAGCAACTCAACCTGCAAACACGACTTCGGCCCGATGCCTATCCCTGCCCAGGCGCCGCCCTCTCCATATCTGTTCATCACCACAAAGCTAGAGATTACAATTCCTACAACTCTTTGGTAGCCTTTCCACTATCATCGATATGTAAAGAAAACGAACACCTCCGCTCCCAAAACCCTCCACCCAGGCTTCTCTGCGGGCTCCATCTCAATTGCTTCCCCCAGCCGCGAAACACACTGACCATCGGCTCTACGTCTATACACCGAAAAACCAACGAAACCCGAATAATAAACAACCCCGCGCACGCCACGCTTTCACCTCCAAGCAAACTTCATTTCCATAGATCTACAGATCTGTTCGCAATCACGAAACGCCCAAAGCCCATCCGCCACACTGGGACTATCTACCGCGCAACAACAACACTTCTCACAAAATGCTACCGGACCACAAAACCCAACCATCAACCCCGAACAACACACCATTTGCAACTCAAACTCCTTTGACTGCGTGCAAAACCGCACAACTGACAACCACACATCAGACAACCCCCACCCAAACCCCACATTCCATCAACCACACAAACAGCACCCTCCAAGAACAACCCGCCAAGAACCGAACTACCGCCAAACGCTTAACTCCCGACACCCCTCTGCAATGCGAATACCGTTCTACACCCGAACAACACCTAGTCCACAGGAATCCCCAACATCAAACCTCACCCGACTCACACCCAACAAGCCACCGCGCAACGCCGTACCTAGATCGTGAAATCCCCACCCGCCAAAAATTTCTCTAGCCAACCGAAGAGCCTGGATTCCTAAAAAGCATACTCTGCTCCCTACGACATACGCACGCATCCAACTAAAATGTCGCCCTAGTCAATCCCCAAAACACACAGATCAAAGACACCCTATTAGCCTGAGCCAATGAACAAATTCTCTTTTTCGACTTAAAAGAGCAACGGTCACCTGCTCCAGCCTCTCTACCTATTCGGAAAACAAGCGACACCTTCATATCTCGTCGCCGGTCAAGCACCCTCCTGTAAATCGGTTAGCAACCCCCTCCCTCGCCAAATACGCGCCTGGCCATCCCCTGACCAGGTACACACCGCGTACAAGCCTTCTCTGGCCCAACAACCTAACTCGCCTTGTTTCGGGCCCGCTCATCTTCAGGTCAGCAACAACATCACATCCATGACAACCGACCAGTTCCCACCGCGGCGCCGCAGAAAACCTGCCGCAACCAAGAAAGACCCGCACCGGCACGGCAAAAAGTACCGGCACACGACGCACTATTCATATTCTCCAGATCAAACCGCCACACACCATCATCCACAGGCGCTATTGACCCGCGGCCCACAATACAACCAAAGTACCAACTTACACCACATCCGACCCAAGCAAGAACATCAGCACCAACACCCTACAACCCACTACTTGGTTGCCAAAATGATCGACCTACTCATTGTCCGCTACATTCCTGCCACGACCCCACACAAAAATACCAACCAACTTGGCCAAACAACATCCCATTTCGAAACCTGCCCCGCAATGCCTCTGTTCACCCACAACCCGAAGGCCGCCCAACTCCAGACCTGTCGAACCAATCCTACCCGCCTTCGGTCCGACACACCCACCACAATCAGGGCCACCAAACAACAAGACCCCCGCGCCGACTGCGACACCCAACCTCTCCTTCCGCTCCCACCATAACTATCCCAATTCCCTACACGCCTTTCAAACCGAATACATACTCGATGCTGCACACCAAATCCCCACAAAACCTCCACAACACCACCCCCACCGCCAAACCAACAACAGATCACACCCATATCCCGCACAAACCACGGCCATGCCACCCCCCAACAATCAACCCCCGCCATGAAGTCAACAATCAACGAAAAATTCCACACCACTGAGGCCGCGCTTAGGCAGCTCAAAATGGCTCGCCCACTCACCATACTCTCCCAAACCCAACCGCATTACAACGCTACAGACAAACCCACACACTCTAATAACCGCAGAAACACCCCTCCGACCTATTGCGTCGCGCATCAAAATCTAACCCATTCGAAGCCCACAAGGACCATAATACCAGAACCAGCCACCACAACGCACCACCATCAAACCAAAACAGACCCTCAATCCAATACACGCCAACCGCAAACCGTTGCAATAGCCTGAATCATCACACACACGAAACAAACGCAGATTCACTACAACATGCGACCCTATAAGATCACACCCCGACCCCCACCCAATTTCACACAGCGACATAACGCGCCCCCTCAGCCCACCAAACATTAACCCGTCACAATACACCACCACAGGCCCACCCCCATTCGCTGCCAACGACTTCCCTCAGTACACCGCGGCTCACGGACCTTAGGCCCACTGCGATCGCAATACCTCGCTCACCCATGTACAAACCAAACGTTCCCACACCGGCTCCTGGCACCCGACTTCCGAACGACACCGCTACTACTCTGAGCACTCCAGCATCATCACTGTCACAGACTACAACCAACACACGCCCAAACAACATTCACACACCAACCGTCGCATCTCCAGGCCTAACGGCAAAGTCACACCCAACCGGACCGCCCACAACAATACCCCGCGACCTGGCATCAGTTGTCTCGGCATACAAATGCCACAAAATATCGACCCTCTCGTCCCACCTGGCAACCCATCCGTCTCCACGACAGCCAAACATACCACCCTCTCTCTACATACCCCCAAACACAATCACCCGCCAGCCAGGCCCCTCCGGACAGCAAGTTCCCACAACCTATGGACACAACCAACCACGCATGCCCCTCCCCTCAATCCCAGCACTCCCAATAAGACGAACACGCAAAAACCCCAAATCTACACCACACTGGGCCACATGGCACACAACACCACCGACAACATCAGCCCTCCACCATCAAGCCCATACCCCCCCTGACCAACGCTCTACCCCCCCAAAGCCGCGCAAACAAATCCGGCGCCACCAAGACACTCACCACCACAACCGCCGTTACACGAACCCAAAATACCACTAACAATATCTGTTAACAAAGCCTACCAAAAATTTCCAACACAATACGGAAAAAGATGAGGCAACCCCGACCAAAAAACGCCAAAGCCCTTTCAGTCGAACCTTCAAAAAAACCAACCACCTCACGAACAAATTACACAAAACCAAATCCAAATCCATCACTAAATCCCTGCTCGACTTGCCAACACCCCCACCATCCCCGACGCGCCCCATAAACCATTTCCGAAACCACCCAGTCAACACATCCGCCCCCAGACTTCCACCGGATGCACTGCGCCCTCATTCACCTAACCAAGACACAACTTTCCGCCGCGAAACCCCCCGCACGAACACCACCTCACGTCTCATCTCATTCCCACCAGGCTCCCCCGCCCACCCACACCCACGCCGACGCACGCACAAACAACCGACAAAGTCATCCACCTCGACTTATCCACCACCTAGAACACTTGAAACACCAGGCACACACAAACACCCCGAAATAGCTGAACCGCACACCTCACAGACACCAACTCCATACTCCAACACCCCCGCCTCTACCCCATTTCCGCCACCCAAACGCTCCCACTCCACCTACACCCACCGCCATCACACTCTAAACAACTTACCCCACACCACACCGAACCCGCCGCTTCACCAACGAAGCCCAACTACATTCCCCGAGCCCCACACATTGTTGCTCACCGCCAGCTGCACCGAAACCACACACGTCCCCTGCAACAACCAGTTAACACAACCCGCACCATCTTTCCAGCACCTACAGCACAACCGAGCAGCAACTGCAGCACCTCCTCTTCCACCTACAAACAATCCCGCTATTGACACCAACCAAAAACCCTTCACACCCTTCAACCGGCAAACCGATCCCGGCACAACAACACAACGTCGCCTTGCAGCACGCGCCTTCGGCAATATCAACACTGTTCTCGATGCCACCACACCCGCCTATCCATACGACACACACGGGCTTCCGGGCAAACTCACGGCACCACACACCGCACCGCCACCGCCACCTGGAACACGCCATAAAAAAACCCAGGCCAGCTTGTGACGTCGAACACACAGCCACCCCTCGCATAGAAAGAATACTTAATCCCATCCACCAATCCAACCCACAAGAGCCCCCAGCAAAACAGCGATCCCCGCATCCACTGACACATAAAACACAGCCAATCGTTTACATTCTCAACCACTCACCACAAGACCGTTTTTCCATCACCACCGGCCCACAATCCACTCCACGTCAAACCTTCGAGGCTCTATCGCTCTACACATAGCATACACGCGTACTTTCCCCCCATCACGCCTACTGGTCCGTAGACTCCAAGACCCGAGCCGCGCTGGATCTCATGACTCTCGACAAACAACCCAAAACCGGAATAAACGAACAGCAAACAACTTACATCACCCTTAAACCCGGCACACACAAATTACTAGAATACCATGAATCCGCTCACAAAAATCCAACTAAAACATCAAAATACCCGCAAAAACAACCTTCACCACTACAATCCAGAAATATACTCCAGAACCAACGGACCAGCCTCTTTCCCAAAGGCCATTCCGGATCATCTATCCAGCACTCCAACGCGCGTCAAATCTTACACTAAAAGGAACATACCATACACAAAAAATACAACGCTGCCACCCCTCCTTACAACCCGCAACAGCCCCCCGAACACAGCTCAACGGGGATACGAACGTCAGCCCACGGAAACCCAAACACAAGACCAGACGACTCCACTACGCTAACAAACGAACCCAAACGCACAAACACCTTACGCAAACCCAACCCAATCAACATCCCGAACACAAAACTCGAACCCTACCCGCAGCAACAAAACCAAACCCCTCTACTTATGACTACGTCCCGCAAAGCCTCACAAACTCTTTGAAACCGCCCCAACATACGCTACGTACAACGCCATACCAAAAACAACGTCAAACAACACCGGACCCACACGACCAACAAACACTAACCCCACACATCTAGACCACTGCTTACAAATCCAACTTCACAAACAACAACAACGACAAAGCCGCAAAACAAAAAATCTCATCTCGGGCCCGCCGCGCAATCAACTTCCAACATACCGAAGGACGAACCCGAAAGCAACAACTCCCGCCACGCGTTACTGGTACCGAACACCACAACCAACCCAGCATCAAACAAACCCTCCTATCCAGACGACAACAACATGCCACCTATCACGCTCACAAAAACGCCCATCCTCCCCCCCCTTGAAATTAGCATACCAAAGCGCCTACAAAACACTACAACATGCAATTCCGCCCACACATATTCGCATTCGGACACACGCAAAACCTCAACACTTCAGCTCCCTCCCTATGTTCTGCGCATATCGCAACCTTCACCTCCTTAACTAATAGGGACACCCAGCGCCTACCTGCCGACCACCAACTCACAATGACCGCGAAACCAAACATTCATGATAAAAAACTTGCGTACGGACTTGCCAAAGACCCAACGGACATGTAAACATCCGAACACGTTAACCAACTGGGTAACAGACATCTCAAAGGTCCAAAACACTATTATCCGCCCCGAAACATCATCACACTATAACCGATTAACCACGCACACCCCCGAGCTCTCACCCGACGAAACGCTAGAACACCCATCAACCCCTTCCCCAACACAGCGACAGCCAACACTACGACAACACACATTGAAAACACCCACCTAATTCCAGTGCACAACTGCGCTCCCACCAACCTACCCGCAGGCCCCAACCTCCGAAGACACAAACCCTCTCCCCCCCCAATCCCACCTGAACAACCTCAGAACACAAAACTGGCAACGCCTCCTCCCGCTGCCACCCACCCTTCATAACCAGACACCCCACACAAACAACCCCCTCTGCATATGCAACGCCCGAAGAACTTCACAGCAACACCCCTGAACCCAAATAACATTCACCCGACGGCCTCATACCAAACCCATCGAACAACTTCCTCCACCCTGGGCTACTTCCCCAAAAGCCCTGCCCACCCAACCTCAAACGCGGAACTACAGCCAACCCAACCTCTTCGGAAATCTAACCAAACAACTGCACAGCCACAACGTCTATCCACACCCCATAAAACACCCCAACATACCTATAACATAACACCCGCCCATAACTTTACCAAACCCGACCACAAATACACTGCCACCCCAACCAACACAGACACATCACGCAACACACCCTAACACTCACCCAACACTCGCCCCTCAAACCACCTCCAACCCCCACAAATCCCCACCAATCAACCCGCCAGCAAACAAACCGAAATACCGAAATCCCGCACCACCTCCACCTTCAACGCCATCACCTCCACACCCAACCTTACACATAAACCACAAACCATACTCACACATTCAATCCCCAAACACCAACTCTGCCACCCACCATCTTCAACACACGCCCATAACCCCCGGACACACACATCCACATCGGCACTCCCATCACACCCAACACCTCTCACAGTCGCCAAACCCGTCGCCCTCCTAAACACTCCAGCCACGACCTCAAACACACGCCCAACGAAATCAATCACGACCGCCAACACTCGCAACAACACATCACTAAAATCCTGCCAAGAGAATTATTCGCCTTGGAAACACACTCAGGACCATCAACCTCGCCCCTAACACCCAGTCGCGCTCAACCCCCATCGCGCTGTCCAACTAAGCCGATCAAAACGCCTTAACCACTTGCACCGAACCACACAACACATCCTCCAAACCAGCCCTTCTACACAACCGCCCAAACTCTGGCTAACGCCCCAACGCGCCATCACGTCTCAAACAGACTACTAACACCCCACGACCCCATCTGATCACAACCCTCAAAACCACAAGCTCATGCCCCTGCCACTTCCTGTCCACAACAGCAAACAACGCAACACCCAGATCAAACCGCCTAAAATCGCACTTCAACCCCA
>Ga0163217_1014199_pt1 | contig 15248 bp, 18 predicted proteins | sample SynspAceP_FD_185933 | JGI IMG/M metagenome (GOLD analysis project Ga0163217, IMG submission 185933) | Saline lake microbial communities from Ace Lake in Antarctica - Synechococcus sp. Ace-P (PacBio error correction) | ecosystem: Environmental > Aquatic > Non-marine Saline and Alkaline > Saline ...
GCGGCGCTGAGATCGATCTGCGTCTGGGTTACTCTGAGCAGGGTTGAATCCGCCGGCGGTGGAATGGCATGTCCCTCGATTGCCGAGACTTACCATGGCGCCTTCGCCAGGAGTCGGTCCTGCATGTGGGAGAGCAAGGACCGAGGTGCGATGGGTGTGGTGCCGAGCGCCGGCCCGGGTTGCAGAAGGAAGGGCTTGGATCAACCGCTGCACCTATATATTCTGTTCAATAGTGGCCGGCTTGCTGTGGTATGCACCAGCGTACCCTGCACAAACCGCTTGTATCCGCAGGCTATTGGTGCAATTTTGAGCAGGCCGTGCGTCTGGTCAGCGCGGGGAAACCTATCTCCAGGGCGCGGCGGCGCGAAGCTGGAAGAGGAGTTGGCTGTAGTTAGATGCCGGACTGAAACCGCATGGGCGGTTCTTTTTGGAGCGCCGGGACGCCGCCTCTTGGGGAGCGTTCTTTCAGTGCTGTTGGGTATGGGCCCCATAAGCATGCAGCCAGAAGAAGTGCGGGCGTTGCGCTGGATGTGAATCCGCGGCAAACCCTGGCAGCGCGAGGTGATAGAGTCAGTCGACGGGCGTGAGTTCCGTGAATTCGGCGCCGGCAAGGGCGCTTGGTCTGCGTCAGTCAGGCGATTTCAATGAGTGGAGGTGTATGGCTAAATCCAGTGGATTCTCAGGCCTGGGTTGCCTCGTCTATATTCACACCGAGACCAGGCGTTACCTGCCCGGATTGCAGGCAGCCCGTCCGCGCATGTCATGCTGCAAACAGGCCTCCGGCCCCGGTCGCGACGGCAGTCGTGCCCTGCGTCCGGAGAACCAAAGGGCGAGTGGCAAGACCGTCCAACCAGCATCAGCGAATCATGCTGCCCGAGGCTGAATTGAAAGACACTGGCCCCGAAGCTCCATGAAAGCTCGCTGCGGCTTGCGGTGGCGCCTTTCAAGGAAGGGTGTCATCGAGATTCGAGGGCGATCAGGTTCACCCTCTTGTGTGCCTGGCTTTCAGAGCAGGGTTTTCAGGTCAACGCGCTGGCGGTTGAAGTAGGTGGGCTGTCGCCTCATTCCTAACCTTGCGGACGTAAACCACCAGATGCAGATGAGGCGGCCCAGATGCTGCTGATAGCAGGATGGCGGCGAATAACAGTTCCTGTTCAAATCAGTTGCGCGCCGCACAGGCGTTGAAATTCTGCGGGCATATAGTCGTAAAACAAACCCGAATGCCGCTTTCAGCCGTGACGCTGCACTTGTGCATCGTGCCAGCCAATGCCGCAACCGGTTCCTCGGGGTCCAGCCCGGCTGCTGGGGTGTCAGGGCTGCGTTTACTGCAGCCAACGGTTTTTTTCCCGAGCTTGCGAAACTGCCCTTTTGATCAGATCTTGCTAGACCATCGCACGCGGTGTAGAACGCAGCGACAGGGCGCCAATATCGGGTGCAATAACTGATGCATAGGTTCTGCAAGGCGGCGGCCGGGTCGGCCAGCCACTCCAGTACTGCGTTGAACAATCACCCAGGTCATATTGCTTCGCCGCCGAATCGGGGCAAGCGCTCATGCATGTCGGTGGAGCCAGCGTAGTTGCAAGATACTAGCGTTCGGAACTGCCGGGTAGGTCAGAGGCGAGGCGTTATCGCGATGGTGCGCGACATGCAAGAATCGACAATTCCATCTCTTATGCGAGGTTACCGCATGGTGCCGACGATGCCCCTGGCCAACCAACCATTCACTGATATGCCCCAGGCCTGCTCGACATCCAGAACACGCAGAGATTGTTTCAGGCTGCTGTATGTCAGGCAGCCATTCATGCAGATCTCGGGTTAACACGGCCAAGGCGGAATAGCGCCCTTGGGGCCTGGCGGTATGATCTTTGCGGGCAAAGTGCGCACCCATCTGGTCGCAATAGCGATCAGTCTCATGTGGAAAGTCCTTCCAAGGGTTGTTATGCACTAGGGGGGCCCTGGAAATTATAACAAAGGGCTCTTGAATCGCACAATTCAGCTCAAAAACTAGACTTACCCTGCAAGGCGTCGGTCGGAGGGGTGTACACCATTCATACGAACAGATTAGAGTATCCATGCGCGTCACGTGCCTCATTGAATCAAAAGCATCCACTTTCGGCCGTATTGCTGATGCCAGCTTTATCGCTTTCGCCCAAGGTCCTGGTCTCCCAGTTGGGGATCCAAGGGAGTTTAACAACGAATTACAGCTATGACTCGGATATCAGTCAGATTGATGACTCCAAAGATAGGCTGCCCGCCCCACGGTTGGCGCCTTTTACATATTAATGCGTAACAAGCGACCGGTCCAGGGCGGTTTTTATCGTACCTAGGCCGTGGCAATGTGAAGCAAATTATGCGAAAAAGGACGACAAACGAACTGCGCGATGCGCGCGGCGAGATCCAGATCTGGTTTTCCGGGCGCCATTGGATAACAACCTCATGCCGATTTTCATCCGCCGGTGCGTTATGACTGCCCGCTTTGAGCCAGAAGCTGCCGGTAACGGTCTTGAAACCCCTACCCACTATACCAAGAGCCCCTTTGTCCAGCTGGGTGTTTGGTCTACCGCACCATGGCCAGTCGATGACAACGCGCTTTAAACCGGCGGCGCGTTGAGCAGATTCTGGATGGCGGAACCAAGATCGGTTGAAAACGTCGCGGTAGTGAAACGCTTGGACATGAAGAACAAGGCAAATCCGTACGCGGCTGAACGTTCCTGTGGAAAACCGTGAAGGGTGCCTTGCCTGCATGCTCGGCCCTCGTCTATTACGAGCGCATATCCCCAATTATCAGTTGGATGAACTCCGACATGCTGACAGCCAACGACCCAAGCTGAAAAGTGACGAAGTGGGTCTGAGCTGGGCATGGCTGTTCTCGGAACAGATCCAGTAGCCTACGACATACGGGATGAGTCTTGGCTCAATACCCGTTTTTTTTGCTTGCTGCCAAGGAATTCGCCGAATTGCAAGCATAAAAAAGCCAGCTTGTGGCCCGCGCTTTTAACGGGGGCAGAAACGCTTATTTTTTGGTAAGCGTCCACTGCCTTAACAATTATCCGCCACGGCTGTCATTCAGCGCTTGCCCCAGCCGGGAGTCAATCTTGACCCACTTGCCTCCCCCCCCCCCGCCCCCCCCCCCCCCCCCCCCCCCCCCCCCCCGCCCGCCCCCCCCCTCTTTCCAGATCCTTGTAGTTCTCAAAGAAATGCTGGATTTGCCTGCAATCTAGCAAGCTTTCAGGCAGGTCGGTATATTCCTTGATGTCACGGTACAGCACGCTGACTTGTCAATGCGGCACTGCGATCAGCTTGTGCATCTCCCGTCCGCCAGTCGTCAGTCAATTGTGCAGTACGCCACAGGGCGCAAGCGGATGACAGAGCCTGGCAACAACCGGATGTGGGGTCACTACCAGACCGTCCAAGTGGTCCACCATCGGTCAGCCAGTGTGTTCGGGATGTAAAACCATAGTTGGCCGGTAAGAACATCGGGGTGGCCTATGAAAACGGTCAACGAACAGTGTATTGCTGTTCTTTTATCGATCTCGGTATTTGATCGCGGGCTGTGATTGGCCGGGATCCTCGATGGCGACATAAAATTCGTTTGGAATTAGTCTTTGCCTGGGGGATCTGTCGTAGCTCATGGGTTTACCTGATTCGGCCATGGGGTGAATATTCTGGGCAGAATATTAGAGCTTTAAGGGGTGGGATACAAAGCGATAAGCAGAGTTTAAGCAGCGTTATCGGTAAAGACCTTGGTCGCTAAGGGCCGTTGGCAGGATTTTAGCACGGAGCCGATTTTATGCTCCGTTTGATCAGGTGCTGACTGCGACGGTTCAGAGTTTGGAGTGAGAAATAGTGGAATTCGGCAATCATCCGCGAAGCCCAGGGACGATTACAAGCTGTGCGCGGTGTCGTTGTTCTCGCCTGGGTCATGTACCGTCATGCGCTGGATGCCTTCGCCGGTGCCATGACCTTGGCCTGGTTTGAGCAATACTTGTCGCAACCAGTTTGCGCCGCGCTTCTTCGCATAACATAGAATGCCCTTGAAGGACCCAACTGCAGAAACAGCGTCATGCAGAAAACTCGGGATGAACTGCAGAGCCAATGCACCCATTTGCCGTTTTCTTCATCTTCAGCAATCAGAAACACCGCCTGTTCGTTCTTCAAGCGTTCTTCCATGAAGCGTCTGACGCTTCCGGCTTGCCAATGACCGTAGATATTCCGCGATATTTGAAAAACAAGCGTCACTTCGTCCAGACGGCTTGTGTCGGCCTGTACAATACGCATACGTAACCGGAAATGGTCAATATGGCCGCTATGGTAGTGGGTCACTTGGAGACATCCTGCCCCAGTGATCAGGCATCTTCCAATCTGCGGGCAAAAAAAAAAAGACCCGCCGCAAGGGCAGGTCGGCACTGCAAGCGTTTTGTTCAGATCTTATGAAAAGCTGGCAGCTTGGGGGCAACGGATCACGTTATGTCATCTTACGTACTCTGGCAGACCATTGCGGAACGGCGGTAAATCTTCACCTTGAATTCAGCGTGACAGTATTTGGCGCAAAAGCCTCCGGTGATATGGAAACCGTCTTCAGTGATGAAGTGCTCATGCATGAATTTCTCACGTTGGCGACAATCCTTTCAGGGCGCTTTCGATAATGTCCCTGATAGGGGCTGTCCCTGCAGGCGCGAATGGCCGCAATGTACGGCATTCTTGCCCTTCCAGTGCCATCTGCACTGCCGCTTTAACCCAAGGCATATGTTGCTCAACGTCGACTTGAAGGCAATGTGCCGTGCCGCGCAGTTGCAAGATAATCGGCTACGGCCCCATGGTACTTGTAGCCCAACTGATCCTTGACCAAGGTTGGCGTAGTGAGGGGCGCCACAACCGCCCAATTGCGATGGCCGAATGCTCGGTCCCAGGACCGGTTTCGGACAGGAACTTCCCCTCACTGTTCATTGATTGCCCTCGGACACGTCCAGCTCTGCAGCTGCTTTCGGTGCCAATCACTGCAGTAGCCGTAGGTTTTCGAACGCACTGTTTGTACGCGTGTCGAGGTAACTTTTCGCTGGTGTCAATAGTTGACTTCCGGAATAGCAATATGTTCGGAGGCTGGCCCTTCGCCTTCGCTGGCCAGACCGCAGGCCGGCGGTGAAATCCGCCGGCATGCCCGGCCCCATGACCTCAAGGAAATAAAGACTTGGTAGAGGGTTCGCGGCCATTTGAGCAGGACGTCAAAAACCGGCCCTCTGCAGATGGAAGTGCGCAACAGACTTGGCTACCGGAGCCACACCCGGGCAAGCACTCGTTCTGGTACAGACTCGTTCTGATCCACGTTTGTGGACATTGGATAGCCTGGATCCGGATAGCCCATGGTTTCAGCCAGTTGCGGAAATCTTCAAGCAAGGTATAACGGCCGAGTCGCCCTCCGCCGTTGTAGAAGGAGATAGCCGAATATTGGTTGTGCGCGGGAAGACGTCGATCAGCGCTCATATTCAGCCCGGTTGGCTTCCAGGCTCTTTAGTCTTTGTAGCAAGGCAAGAGCCAAAATGCGCTGAATGCGTGGTGCGCAGGGCCGCCAATATTCTCTGCGGGCTCCTGCTGGTGCGATAAGGTCTTTACGTCAGGGCGCCGAGGAAATGCCGTTTGTGACCCGCGTAAACGGTGCCGATTTGCTCGGGATGCTGCCTGGCGGTTTCAATCACACCCGCAGCCGACCGCCGTTGATTGAACGGCAGTAACCCGCTGAATTTGAGCCATAACAGGCATTTTTGACGGAACATCGAACTCCCTGTTTGGACTCGGTACCAGCCTGGTAAAAGGGCGAAAAGCCTGATGGCGCGGAATGATAGCCGAAACTCACGGCCTATTGCATGGCCGTCTGGCGGGTTGTCCCCTGCTGACAGGTTCCCTTTCCACATCTCTGCAACCAACAACCGGACCTAGAGCTCAAGGCTATGAGCAATGCACTGCAATATTTTAGGAATCTGCCGCACTTCATTGGCTCACTGGCGCGCTGGCGCGCGAACTGGGGGCATCAGGTCACGCGATACGGACGCGAATGTCTATCCGCCGATGAGCACTCAGCTTGAGGCGCCAGGGCATTGCGTTGATGGAGGGCTTACATCCACTGCGCATTTGCAGCGCCCGATCTGGTGTTATGCGCAATGCCCTGTCACGGGTAACCCCGTTTACCGTTGAATATGTTGCTGGACCAAGGGCTGCCCTATTGTCCGGCCGAAATGGCTGTCTACGTCACGTTTTGCAGGAGCGCTGGTCTCGCAGTGGCGGTACCCACGCAAGACCACAACTTCGAGTTTGCTGGCGTGATTTCTTGACACGCAGTATGGAGCCGGGTTTCCTGATTGGTGGAGTGCCGCAGAATTTTGGCGTTCGGCCCGCTTGGCGGGACGCCATTTTTTTGTTGTGGAGGCGGACGAGTACGAACAGTGCGTTCTTCGACAAGCGCTCCAAGTTTGTGCATTACCGGCCGCGACACAGCGTGCTGAACAATCTTTGAATATCGATCACGCGGATATTTTTCCGGTCTGGCCGGCGATTGACGCCCAAGTTTCCACCATCTGGTGGCGTACCGTGCCCGCCAGCGTGCCTGATCATCTACCCGCACGCGAAGAGGCCCTTGACGAGTGATTGCGAATGGGCTGCTGGACCTTGGCCCAACCACCTGGGGGCGGCAGTGGCAGGTACGCGGCTTGCTGGAAGGCGGATGTGTCGCCGCTCTGAGGTGTGCTGACGCGTATGTCAGGTGAGGCGACCTGGTCGCAAGACCGTGAGCATAGTGTCGCTAACGCGCGGACGGCGCTGGCGGCGGCCCGCAATGTAGCCGTGGACCCCGGCCAGGGCAATTGCCGCATTGGTCCGAGTTCTAAGAGGCCAAGCCGGCGCTGAGCTGCCTGGCACTGATCATGGCGTGAGCGTTTATGATGATTTTGCTCATCACCCACTACGTGCAATCGCACCCCGGAACCTGGTCGCTCGCCGTGGGGGGCTGCGCGCGAGCACGTGAAACGCGCCGCTGAATATGGCGGTTTATCGAACGCGCGATTCCAATACCTATGCGCCTGGCAGTCATGGGCAGGGCCACTGGCCGCCAGTGTCGCCAGTGGCCCCTGCCAGGTGAATCTGGTTTTTCAGCCTCCAGGGCTGACTGGTTCGCTTGAGAGCATCATCGAGCAAAGCCCGTAACCTCGGGCGAGCATCGATACCGATATTGACGGGCAATCATCAGCCAGCCTGCTGGCAGAAGCCAAGCTGGCCACGCGATATCGTGATCATAGAGCATGGCGGAGTTGGGTGGGATCCTCAGCGTTTGATCCAGGCCACTGAGGTGCACGTGTGGCAACTGAACGGGTCACACCTGGCGATGGAATGGAACCGGGGCTTCAGGTGCTCAGTACGCCTTGCGCTTGCTCGAGCGTGCCTGGTCAAGGCGGATGGTCGAGGTGGTTTTCATGATATCCAGGCGGCGCAAGTTGGTGGTCGCCACGGAAACCCAGCCTGACCTTGCCGCCTAAGCCCCCAGGCGTTGGTAAGCCTTCCTGACGGAGCACTACTCGGCACGGGCCTGCAGATTTGCGTTTTGGCTAAACCCAGGATAGGATATTGGCCCCGGTCAGCCTCCGGTCCGGCGCCCAGCGCCATGGTCGTATGTCCCTGGCTTCCGACCGGCAGCCGTCGGGCATCGCACACCGAGGCGCACCAGCAACAACCTGAATTCGAGTGCGGGCCGCGGACGTTGCTCTCATGGAGCGCCGCAAACTGATCTGGTCCCACGGGAGGCGCCTTATTCCCACGCTTGCAAAACCTGGAAAATATGCTGAATCTGAGTCAGATGGCGCGGTGATTCTGCCGGCCAGCCCGGGGTCTATGCAGAACCAGCCGCTCGATTGAAGATTGATTGATTTTGTCGTAGCGCGTGATTCCAACCAGTTGGATATACCCCAGGCAACTGCTGGCCCAGGTGGGGCGCGAATGATGCCCGGTGTTTCAAAGAGCTTATGCCTGCTGCTGGCGCCGCTGCTGATGTCCAGTTTTGCCTGCCATGGCCGTGGACAACTGAGTCCCGGGTTCACCTGGCGGCTGCAGACCAGCGTCTACAAAACCCGTTGCATTATTCGCCTGAGCCTGACCATAAACAATCATCAACGACTTGATTGGGGTGGAGCGGCAAAATCCTGCGATGCGTCCCTCTGGGGCGCGACCTTCCAAGCGTTTTCATTGCCTTTGGCGAGCGGCCAACTATGTTTATCTATCGGCAACCGGCAAGTGGGATATGGCTGAGTCCGGCCGGTTCTATATTACTGAACCGCGGCTGCCTGGATGTTAATAAGGGCGAATATCGGACAAGATTCCGTTGATCGCTTTTGGGGAGCGCCACCTATTATTCCATCGTGGGGCGCGTAATGATCGCGTGTCTGCACGAGTGGTTCTGCTGGGCGGCCGCACATGCGCCCAATTACTAGGTTTACCGATTGGGTGTGCGTCTTTGACAACATTACCTGGGGCGACGGCGCCAGCGTATGGTGGCGGCTCCCGGTGTTGGCAAGGCAAGGCCGTGATCAGAACGAAGTACAGGGTCAGACCTTCACGATAAAGGCCGCACACTTCGATCTCCAGCGTCGATTTGGCCTTGACCCAGCCATGTGCCACCTCCGGATTCTCTCGTGACATCAACAACGCTGATCGTGCAGACGTACGCGCGATACCAAACCCGCACGGGCTGATAAAGCGCAAGGCTATCCAATGTCCCGTAGTTGACGGCCATTTTCAGCCTTGAGGGCGGACCAGTCAGGCCTCTGACATGCACGGCCAGCATAAGACACGACAGGAAACCGTGGGGATGGTGCCTGCCAAAGCGGTCTGCTTGGCTTTCTTACATCGAGGGAATGAACTGGACCGCCGTTGCATTCTGCCAAATTGGATGACGGGCGCTCCTGATCTGATGGTCATCTCCAGCGCGAGGAGCGCGATGTGTGTGACGAGAGAAAGGATGATAGTTCGGATGCGGGTACGGCGCTGTCAAGGCGTTCCTCCTGGCTCTTGTTATTGTTGTGCCCCAAGCGCCGTGAAACGATCACTCACAATAGAAGATCGTAGAATATAAACACAAATCCTGCTCTTTGCCATGGTTGCAAGGGCATCGTGGCGAGGTCAATGGCGCTTCCACGCTAAATAGGTATGCTGAATGCAAAATGACGCGCAGGCAGGTGGGTTCCGATCGACAGAATCAGAGGTAAGTCATGAAGCGACAGAACACGCCCTTTTTCCGCTAAAGAGCATCCCTCTGCCCTGGTTGCATAATGGATTTACAGATAATTCGAAGCTCGCTACCTGGACATGTCAGTCCGCTGTTCAAACGTGCGAACGTTTTCTGATCATGCCGCTGGAATCTGGCCGGAGTCGGGCCTGGGCGACTTGCGCTTTTGGGTCGTGGGTTGGCGAGGGGCGCAGATTGTTGAATTGGCAGCAGCGCGACAATGGGCTGTTGGGCCTGCTGTATTTCAGGGTCGGCGGCGGGGGCGGTGTCCAGCGAGGTGTCAGGTGGCGGCGCCGATGGCTGTGACTGCTCAGTAAGCCTGGCTGACGAGCAGCCTGATCAAGCTTTTGCAGCCCGAGCATTACGATTTGGACCTCAGGGCCGCTTCTGCATGCGGCCCTTGCTGAATCACCCCCTAGCCGAAGGGCTTGGGCCTGCCACCCTGGCCGAGTAGCCAGCAGCAGCCTTTGGCCTATGAGCTTGGCGTTTTGCTGCCCTTCTCCCCTGACCAGAGTCGAATCTTTACTATCTGGCCACAGAATCCCCTGGCGGTGCGTCTACAGCAGATTACTGAAATGGCTGAGCTGCTGGCAGGCCCTGAGTGGCTGAGCAAGGCGGCGACTAGCGGCAGTAACATCAGAATGGCGATCCACTCTGGAGCAAGGCGGCGCCAAACGGGCCGGCCCGCCCATAAGCCACATGGCTGAAAGGCAGCCAACGCAGCTGTCAACCAAACTGGCCAGTAAGGTTGGTCAGAGGCTACCGTTGGCTCAGTAGGAAGCCGAGCGAAATCAGCACCATGCCGGCAATATGGGGCAATCCAGAGTACGCCGAAGCCAGAAGCTGAGGGCTGCGGGCTGCACACAGTAAAACACGCAGATCATCAGCGTCAGGCTGGTGGAGAATCGTCAGATAAGCCCGCCCCGAGCTGCAAGCGTAACCTGCCAACAGATTCAGGCAGGACCGCCCGAGACAAGCATCAGTGCCTGGCGCTTTTGCCCGCCCCGAGCAGCAGCTGGGCAAAACAAAGCACGCCAGAAGTCAAGCATGAACTCCCCTGGCCGGCCAGTGGTTGAGCCAATGCCAGCCAGGCCCCTTGTGTTGGGGCTGGTTATCTGGCCTGCCGCATGTCGCCAGCGTCCGCTGATATCCACCCACGCGAGCGCAATGGGCTTAGCAAAAGGACACTCCGATCAGCCCAAGCAGGCAGGGCGCTCGTGCGGCCCCAAACCGCTCCACGCTCCTGTTTCCCAAATTGGCAATAAGAAGACCAAGCGCGCAGACGCTGAAACATGGGCCGCCAGCAGGCCAAAAGGCCTCTTGCCAGAAAAACCTTCGGGTAACCGCCCCAACTTGCGCATTGGCCAGCAGCGGCGTAGCCGGGGATCACGTAGAACCGGCGCCCAGCCACGCGCCGAGGCGATATTGACCAGCTCAGAAACCGCCAGGTGGCATATCGCAGCATGCCGGCGATCATTCGGGATAACGGTGCGATCGGTCCGACAAAGCGTCCGAGAAAATGCTCAGCACGTGGACCAATGCTCTGGGAGAAAAGCTCTCGCCGCGTGCCGTGATCTCACTGTGGTTTCCTGCGGAACACTACCCGAGCCGGCGGATTCGTGGAATAGCCGGCCTAGCGTGAAACTCAGTCATGTCGCCCACGTACCGGCGCCGGGCGAAAGCCCAACCATCAACACTGATACAATCGGCATCCCCCATGCATCTCCCGCCATGGCGGTGGTAGCGACCAGCAGCCACGACGCCGGGGAGCCAGCAGGCCCGCAATGGCCAGAGATTCCAGCATGGCGATCACGAAACATGCACTCAGCCTGCCATTGGCGATCTCGCCCCAGCCAGCGAGTAATTCGCCGGTAATCATAATCTAACCATGGGTCAAGTGTTGATTCCTGTGCAACGCGCGCGCCGGACAGCGGCGGATAGCCCGGGGCATGGCGAGGTGAGCCGTTTTTTTAAGAGAGCCAAGCATCGGGCGCATGGCACAATATGAACACATATTCCTCGATCAATCAGCCAGGTATGCGCGTGCCACTGCGGGAGGGACAGTTATAATTGCGCCCTTTGCCAAGCGGCTGGTCTAGGTGAAACGGCGATGCGCGCTGAACAGGTTAACAATACACCTGCATCACTTGGGCGTGAACGCGCGCCCAGGCTTCGCGGTGAATCGCTCGCCGTGACCACGGCGGTGAAGAAATCAGCGCGTTGTTGGCCACGGCCGCAGCGATCGAGGCCGGCGAGCAAGCCCAGTTGATTGAAGCCAACGAGCTGGATCGCAAGCAGGTCGCGATAATGGTCTGTGCCCGCAATGCTCGATCGCCGCCCTTACCCCCTGCCGCTCTGGCAAAAATGGTAGAAGGGTAGAGGCAGGTCGCCACGCTTGAACGATCCGATCGGCGTGATTCCGTGATATGAATTTTTGCCCTCTCGCGGGATCCGGTCGGCAAGATGCCGTGCCCCTGGGCGTCCATCGGTCATTATTTATGAGTCGCCGCCTAATGTTGACCGTCGAGTGCCGCGAGCCTGTGCCTGAAGTCAGTAACGCCTGCATTCTTGCGTGGTGGCTCGGAGTCGATTCAACTCCACACCGCGCAATTGCCCGCTTGTCTCGCTCAGGGCTGCCGCAAAGCCGATTGCCAGCCAATATGTTGCAAGTGCGTGAAACCACGGATCGCCAGGCAGCTCGGTGATTGATCACCATGCCCGAATTTGTGGAATGGATATGCCACGTGGCGCAAGGGTCTGATTGAGGCGCATCAGCCGCGATGCAAAGGTGCCGGTGATCAACACCTGGATGGATCTGCTCACGTGTAGATGTCGAATGATCGCGCTGACCTGGACAAGGCGCAGTCGATTGCCCTGAATGCCAAAGACTCACCCGCTTATGGTGGTGTGTAATGCCAATGGAAACCCCGCTGGTCCATAAGGCGGTGGTCCGAGCGTTTCTGCCGCGTAAATTGGCGCAGCTTTACGCGGCCGATAAAGGGTGTGAGCTGCGCGGCTGCGAAGCGATACGCTGTGCGCTGGTGCCCGCGGCCATCATGGCTACCGAGGAAGATTGGCATAATCTGCGAATATCTGGCCGCCGATCCTGTTGTTCGCGTAGTGCGAGGATATGGGACGCTGCGATCGACCAACATCAATACCTAGCAGCTCCGCAAACATACCGACGCGATGATCTCGGAGGACTTCCCACCCGCGCCAGGCGCTTCCTTCCGCGGAAGTGAACTCAAGTTCGGTGATGATTCAATGCCGTCGACGCGCCTGTTCGCCGACGCTTCGAGTAGCGCTGGGTGCAGAAATCGGTTATTTCCTCCACCGACAATGATTCAACGCCCGTGCCCGGTATGGCTGGGAAGGCCTCATCCAAAGCGAGAGTACGGTGTGTTTGGCGATGGCCATATCCGCCAGTGCATGCGGCGATGAACCGCCGTACGGTTTGCTTGCGGTCAACTTTGAAACCCTGTGCATTACGGTCATTTGGCGTGGCGCACTGGGAATGCGTGACAGCTTGCAGCTGGATGAGTTGCGGCTGGATACCGAGCCGCGCCGCACCACCCCAATCGCCGACCGGCCTGGCGCCGATGCAGCCGCGCCTGGCTATGGTGCGCCTGGCGGTAGGTGAAACACAGCGGTTTTTCTGGTGGACGATCGGGAAGTTTGCTGGCCGTGATCGGCCGTCCTAGCCAGCGGTCGAGACGCTGAATCGATTACGGAGAACTGGGCAATACTGTTACCTGTTCATGAATTCTCGGTTGGGACGCCTTTTGTGGCTTTGCCCAACTGCACCGCTGGGAGAAGCTGCTGCAACTGGGCACCTGGTGGTATTGCAAAAAGACCTGAGCAGGATCAGGACCTGCCAGAGGTTCTCAGGACCTGCTCGCAGCGCGCAGATAGTGATCCGCGTCAGGCATCGGCCCGGCACGGGCAGATTTTGTGTTATCACAAACACTCCCCTGCTATTTCGGCAACGCATATTCGCGCGCTGGCAAGCCGAGGGGGGGGAGGGGAGGGGTCAGCTCGAGGGGCCGGTCCCGCGTTTTTTATTGCCTGACCGCCGTCTCCGACCTATATTTGAAACCGACAGGGCTTGTACCAGGCCCTGATACCGAAGGATTTGGATCCGATATGCAGATTGATCGCCTTACAAGCTGTGGAAGAACGCAAAACTCGGAAGAATCTCAAGGCCAAGGCACGTTGTGCGCATCGATGTCAGTGAGCTGACGCAGCGTGACCCGATTACATGATCGATCCGCCAGCGGTAACCGTGTCTTTCACGGCATGTCAGCTACGCTGAGCGACAACGTGCGGAAAAGGCCAAGGCTGCCGTTGCCGCCCGCTGGGCGTTGAAGCAAGGATTCCGGTGATGTGGGTGCTGGTGGGAACCTGGGTGAATACTCGTCGTCCATCGTCCTGGCAGCCGCCACTCGCAGTTTCTATGAATCTGTGAAGCGCGACTGTGGCAGATGAGCGCCGAGTCACGATAACGCCCCCGAGAGCCAATCCCCAAACCGAGTAACCTGTAGTGCGCATACGCCTCGACTCAGCGTCCGCGTCGCGTATGCCCCGCCTGATAGAGCCAGGGATATCAGGAGTATGCGCAAGCGCATGCCGCCTGATCTGCCTGTTGCATTGGCTGGCGTGAAATCTGCGTTTGTGGGGGTACGCGCAGCAAACAATGCGAATCCGCGCGCCTGATGCGCTCGCGAGGGCGAACAGTAATGCTGGCACGGGCCCACGCAACCAGTGGTGACGAATTCGTACCCTGGAGGTCAATAGGCCGTAACTGGTCTAAAATCCGAAGAGTTGGCTCCGCGCATCTGGATACCTGGTCGCCTGAGGCGCGCAAATGTCAACTTGATGGTTGGTCGGCCCTGAGGGCTTGGCTTGAGGAAGTTCAGCGCCCGCAGTGATCCAGCGCTGCGGTCTTGTATCCGCATGACGTTACCATTTTTTGTCTATCACTATCTGGTTAATGGAAATTATCTGCTGGCGCGTAACAGGCTGTACAGAGCCTGGACTATTTCTCAACCGTCCATCCCTTTATCTCTATCTATATTCTTTCTCATTATCCGATCCATTCTTATATATGATCTCTTCCTTTCCAATGACGCCCGGATAGTGCAGGGCCGGCGTGGTGCTGGCGGCTGCAGTAGTATAATTTGCTTGTTGACTGCGGTTTTGGTCGCTCGCCTTTCTATCACCGTGCAGGTCACCCAGTTTTTCAGCACCCAACACACTACCCTGTCTAAAACACCCGCGTGCACGTTCAGCCGGTCCCCCCCGCCGCGGCCCGGATCTATGATCGCAATGGCAATAGTCCTGGCGGAAAATCGTCCAAGTTTTCCAAGCCTGGCATTACTTCCGTGAACGAGTGCCGGACCTGCAGGCAGCATTTTGTCCCTTGCTCAAAGTCATTCTGGCGGTTGTCCCCAGACTGACCTTGTGGAAAGGGCCGAACGTAGACCTGATACGCCAGGCGGCGGCGGCTTTGAAGCCTGTGCCGGTGATTGTTCGGGTGCTGACGGAGGAGCCCCCACACGCCTGTCAAAGACAAGATTTCGCCAATTCGCCTATCGGTAATACTGCGTACTGACCTATTCCGGGTAGCCGATCATTGGGGTCCACAGTTGTTGCGTTGAGTCGAGATGAGCATGTCGAATAAGAGTTTCACGTCTCCGGGGCGTGCCTGGGAGGTGAGAGTGCCAGGCCAGCCTTGGTACGATTACCACTGATTCCTCTTGCGAGGATGAGCATTTGTGCCCATGCGGTGGGTTTAATGTGGGCGATTCAATGAACTGCGCATAAATCTAGGGGCGGAATAGACTCTACGGTCGCTTCTACGCGCCGGGCACCCCCTCATATAACACAAACGTTTCAAAACACAAGACCCGGTATCGACAGCAACTATAACAACACAATCTCAGTCACGCAACCGTGGGCCTATGGAAAAGGTAGAAACCAACCT
>Ga0163217_1082866_pt1 | contig 15248 bp, 16 predicted proteins | sample SynspAceP_FD_185933 | JGI IMG/M metagenome (GOLD analysis project Ga0163217, IMG submission 185933) | Saline lake microbial communities from Ace Lake in Antarctica - Synechococcus sp. Ace-P (PacBio error correction) | ecosystem: Environmental > Aquatic > Non-marine Saline and Alkaline > Saline ...
CAGATCTGCTCCAGAAAGGGCGGAGGGCTGATCCGACCCTTCCCCAAGACATCCCCCAGTTGGTGGCCTGCGCGGCCGATGGATTTTGTCCGGCGATGCGATGTGCCTGCTTTCCGGGGGACACCGACGCCAGGGTTGTTGGGAAGGATGCTCAATCCAAGCAGCTACGTACTCATCGCCGGCGGCGTACGAAACGCCAGTTACGGCTTCATCGGCCTGTTCTGGTGGCACCTAATCCGCGGGCCGGCCATGGCCTCGGACATGTGGCGCACCGCCAGACCACCTGCCGCGCTCCTCGCACGCCGAGCGGCTCCGGAGCGGTGAGACTAAAAGCCGCTGTGCTCAAGCGCCTCCCCCACCCAGCGCTGGGCAAGCGCTGGCCACAGGGGACACGCCGGATCGGATCCCCATACGGCTGGAGCTGTGCAGGGGCAAACGCATTGCCGCAACGGGGGCGGTGCAGGCCACGACGCCCCAGCGCGAACCGGCCCCGCCCCACTCCTGTCCGACTTGGTAGGGCCACGTCCGGCACGTGCTGTTTCTAATCGATCGCCAGGAGTGTCACGTGAGGCTTCGTCGCTATCCGCCTTGCCCGCGCCCGGCTACGGCGCGCCATTCGGGGCCGCGTGCGGACCGATACCCCGCCATGCCGAAACGCCTGCTGCTCGGCAGCTTGCCCCGACATCCAGGCTGGGTGTCTGATCGATGTGCCCGAGCGCCAACCCCCATGGGGGCCCCGCTGACTTGTGCAGCTCGCTCAGCCCCCTCATCCAAAGCGGCGATCTCGGATGTATCGGGAGTGCGACCGTCCAGCGGGCTGGGATGATCATGAGCACTGTCCTGCCTGAACGGACGAAGGGCGGCCCCCGCGACAGCCCTCAAATCCAAACCAGGCTCCAGCTAGTAAACCAAGACACGCGTTCAGCGATGTCCCCAGCCCAGTTCACATCGGGGAGCCGGCCTGAGCAACCTCCTCGCGCTGAGGCCAATTCGCGGCTGGGGTTCGCTGCTGGGGCCACCGGTTCATCCTAGTAGGAGTGCCCATGCGGCCGGATAGGGCACCTTGATCGGTCCGGGATGCAGCAGACTCTACGAGCCGGCCTGCCGAACAACCCGCGAGCCCAGCCGAACACGGACTTGAATCAGGCCGAGGAGCACCCGGCCCCACCCAGACGGCCCGTCAGAGATCTGCGTCTCTACTATAGACCACATCGACGAGACTCTTAACGAAGAAAATGTCGACGACACCAGAGTCAAAACGGTCAAACCGGATGCCAACCGCGACGCACCTCGTAAAGACATCTCAGCCAGAGAGACAACAGGGCCCGCTAACGTCCGAAGTGAACCGACAGCAACCACGGCCAGCCGAGCATCCGCATCACCTACGAACCCCGCCCAGGTACAAACGGCGAACTGCTGAAGGTTTCTTCTCGCGTGCCCACGACCCACCCGAGCTGAATCGCGCAACGGGAGCCCCCGAGTGGCGAGGCAGTACCCTCAGCTCGGCATATTTTGTGACGTGCCGATCACCTATGCGCACGAACCTGGGCGGCCAGTACAGCTCGAGCACGCCAAATCCAGGCCCAGCTCGAAGAAAAGCCAATTGCCACCTCGGTGGAAGCAGCGACCGAGCTCTCCCAGCCGAGGCTACCACCTAAGCTTGTGAGACGCAATCCACTGCATCCCATGGTGGTGCACGATCTGCCAAAACTGCGACTTCCGACACGTTCCGCCGAGTTACGCGCAGTAGAAAAAAACAGCCAATCTTAAGGCACCATCGAAAATCACCTTGTTCTTGATCTTACCAGTCAGTTGAAGACCCATTCTGTGACGAACAAAGAATCGGCAGTCTCTGGTTAGCTACGGATCTTGAAAGTGCCCTATCCGTTAGACATAAAACCAAAATGCTGAATAATTACTGGGAGGACGCTTAGAAACAGACCGCCTAAAAGGGAACGTTCGCTAGGATGGCTGAGTATGCATATAAACGTTGCCCTGATTTCAGCAAGAGCCTGAGGATGGCGAAACAGAAATGGCGGCGCCCTGTCCACTTGAGCTATTGGTGCCAAAGAGCACAGCGCCTCACGCCTCCAATAAGCGGTTGACACCCTAGCAAACCACACTTCCACTATCGCTTCTAACGATAAATCGAACTGAGCAATATGACTGAACTGATCGACTCCGCATCAATGTCAATTGGCATAATTCTGATCACCATATAGCGAGTACTATTACGGTAAGCGAAGTACGCAAAGGTTAATCCTGTTCGCAACCACAGCGTTATCCCAGTGGATATTTAATTCATCACGGAGACTGGCACATTATCCACAATGGTCTTCCGGGCGTCAGTTAGACTCTATATTGATAACGCCGGCTATCTTGACCAGGCCAGAAAACCGCCTCTCCACCTCTCGGCAAGCTTGTGCCTCTTTTAGTAAGTCAAGACAGCTCGCCTAATGCGGCAAGATCTTTATGCTAAAAACAGGAAGGCGTAGCCAGTCACAGGATATTGTCGAGTCTTGCAACACCCTGAAAGCAAAGCAAGCACCATTTCCTGCACGGCCCACCTCAAAGAGCCCGCAAATATCAAAATAAACATCTCGAAAAGTAAACTCCTTTGGCCCGTCGGGGGCAAAGGATATGACCTGCAACGCATATCTGGATTGACGGCGGCAACAACTCAAAAACTCCTCGCGAGATCAGTCATTGGGCAAATACAGGATTTGCGGGCGTTCAATCCCTTCTGGGACTCTTCCTGTAGTTGACCCCACACCCGCGCAGATTTAAATCACTTGTCCTGCCCCCATACCGTAACCGCCAGCAAACGAAACATGATGAATCACCTTCGCGTGCCGAAATTCCTGCGAGCCAATTCATAATCCCATCGGTAATTGATGGGGACGAACTGAATAGTTTGCCCCTGAAAACCTCTCAATGCCTGCTTTTAGAATAGGCATCAAAGAGTTCTTTAAAAATAAATCTTTCATGGCCTGAACAAACTCCATACTCAGATCGCAGCCCTCAGTATTCGTCAAGTCTCGCCAAGATATTTCGGGTGCTTGGGCACCAAGCAACTAAAATCTCCGACCAACTCACTAGATAAATCCTGCCTTTGTGCGGATCGCTCGGCCCAAACCAATTCCCACGAGGCATTCGTTGACCGAGCCCGTGATCTCAATTGACAAATCATTCCCTTTCCCCGAAAAAGCAATGGCGCACTCTCGATCGGTTAATGGTCAGCCACCATTGTCAATACAGCGATTGAATCATACCGCATGTCATACCGAAATCCCACTTACAACTCAATTCTTACAAGGGCTCCCATTCGAGTTGAGCTGAAACTCAGGGGTAGAATCGGCACACTTTGTCCATCCAAGCCTCCTGAACAATATCTCCTGCCCACCAATACTGCATGATTCTCCACTTACTGGTTGGCCGTTTGCCAGCTTGGGCCAAAACGAAGAAAAACAGGTCTGACTCTCTGAAGGCCGCACCCACTTCCCACTGCCCATCCTGATCTTGCTGCATGAATAAGAGGGACCGGAAATGCACACAGATGAACAACTGAATCCGAGTCTTGCTCTAACACCCCCAATCCTAAAACCCTCTAAACACTGATCGATATAAACTCACCCTTGAATCATAACAATTGAAACCGGGCCAACTCAATATCTAAACGACCGCTTGACGGGGGTCGGCCCCGCAGCGGTCAATTCGTGTAACATCTGTTAATGCCAGAGTAAGTACAAATGATTCAAGGCTATTGCGAACTACCACAGCATATATACGAAGAGCTTGCCCTTCCCCCCCATCGGGCTCCAATAACTGGTGACAGAAGATTTCACTTGAATCGGCTCAACGTTGCCGTCGTCCGTCAAACGGGGCTTGCCGGGCGCGCCACCCCGGCATCCAGTTCCGGCCAAGTGAGGAGTAGGATCCACTTATTCCTAATTGAAATTCCTAACTCACCAGCTTCCAATCTTGCGGAACCAGCCTCTCTCGCCCATACAGGCGCAAGCAGCACCGCACGCGGCCCCTGCGGAACGGTCCCTTAAACCCAATTGGTTTCATCACCTTGGGACACCCGTGGCCCAAACTCCAACATAACCTGGAACCGTCGCCATGGGGATGACGAGTCTATTATCCTTCTGCCGGAGCTCGGAAAAATCTGGTCGTCTGGCCAGCATGGGGGAACAATCTGGTTGTCAATAACGGACCGAAGGACCAGAATCCTGCACGGATGTCGGTGCAGCCTGAATTTGGATAGGCGGCACCATTCCAGCGCAGCCCTTTGTCGCGCGGGTCCGCCCATCACGTCACTGGAGCCGACCCCAACCAATTGTCCGAAACGCCCATCGCCCGGAAGCGGGACAACCGGAGTTAGTTATAAGGATAAAACACGTGATGCCCAAGTGACGCAGGCCCGGTGCGGGAGGAGAACTGCAGCCCCCCGCCACGAATGGAAGAACCATGCCTGCCGCGAATCTCAGGAAAACCCCACTCACGCGGCTTTGACTAGGCGAGTCGAGCGGTGGCCATTTGCGGCACAGGCCTACGCCTCCGTATACCCAGCACTTCGTTGACATGCCCGGAGGGGATTGAACACTGACCCTTACCACCGATGCAACCAAGTCCCACATGCGCCAGGATTCCTGCCGGCAACCATCGTCAGGCCTGGCGGAACATTCTCATCGATCACATAAAAAAAACTAGTCGGTTCTCGCCCAATGGTATTGAAGAACTACAAGACAACATTGAAGAACGCATCCGGCGCGGGGTTCATTGAGGCGCGGCAGCCGAGTAAAATAAACCCATGGGCAAACTTCCCGGCAGGTTCTCAATGCGTCCGGGCGTGGGCTGGCCCGGTCCTCGATGAAACTGCGCCAGAAAACAAGTCTTAGAGCGTTCCTTATGGGGAATAACCAATCTGGCGAGTCGAGCGACTCTCAAGAAATGTTTGAGAATCAATTCGGAACTCGCTTTTTCTACCGACGATTAAGAAAAAACAAATAACGCATCGAAATCTGCGGGGGCGTGTCCAATCAACTTGTAGTCACACTACATCGGCAAATATATTTACTTAAATGCATCCTCCACCTGAACTTGAAATCTAGCATACCGGCTTGATGAGAACATACGTTTCGGACAGAGACAGAACATCGAAGCCCAAGGTGCCAAAGAGTGTCCTTCATTAAATGCATGCGACCGTGCAAGTGTACCACGGGCTCGCTGTGCTATGTCACAGAAGTACAAAGCCATTGGGTTCCTGTGGGAATATCCCAAGAATTTCCACATAACGATTAAATCATGTCCAATCGCAAAACGGAATAGCTTTTATCGCGATAGGTCAAAGTAAATGGAACGCACGTGAATCCCGGTATACCTGCAAAGGGGTTCGCTGAATTGGAACACGTCCCCTTTGACGGTGATGGACGCCAGCTAGGAGCTGAGCCCACCGGGCAGGTCTACCGAACGTCGTTCGGGCAGCAACATGTCGGCTCCACGGATGGGCTAGCCCGCATAAATAAACCTACACACCAGACAATCTAAGAACCGCGTCTAAATCAATAGTATTAAGGCGGCTGATTATCGCACAGCCGCTAGTCCCCCTACGCCGCAACACAACGGTCCTTCGGCCAAGCACACCCTTGCTGCAACGGGTTGCGAGCAACTCCCCTTTACGTCCCGGATCTTAATGCCCACCCCGGCAAAACCGACGTGTCAACTTGGGATAATGCGAATCGAAACTTGCTCCAAGAAGGGGGGGGGGCGCGACGAAATCACTAAGGAAGAAACGGCCGGAACAAAGTTTATTCCAATCTAGCGGCAGGTCCCGACGTTGCTCTGAAATCCATAGTCCTCCTGGGTGGACTTTGCTTTCCCGCCCATGGTAGTTTGCTCTAGAGCTGCCTCCTGCGATCTCACTGGGGAAGCCACCACCGTTTGGCTCGTAGTCACCTGGGGGATCCGCTCCAAGCCGGGATGAGCAGATCAAACCTTCATCGCGTGCCTCCCGTGCGTGATCCGTCCCTGAGTCAACACCGGCAACAATAGTGATCGGGGGTGGGGCGTGCGAAATCATCGGGGAGCTTCCGTACATGCCCGGCAAAGCGGAATCTGCAGGTTCAAGTAACCCAACTCGATTTGCCGTGCGGCAGGAGCATCCCCCGCCAGCAGGCACGCTCGACAGACGACAACCCGGACCGGGGCACGTTCAATCGGCGGGCAATACGAGGCGGCCGCGCCAGCCTGCCCGGAATACTACCGCGCAAGCGGAGGTTCGGCGGCTCCCGCGGGCTATCCCTCCACCCCCCCAAAAACGCCCAGCTGCGCACCAACACCATAGGCCTTGCAGACCTCACCCGAATCCCAAGGAAACGGACACTCTTTTCCCGCGAGGAGTGCACCACAAGCCCTCGCCGGGCATCACGCGGCTGGGATCCCACACGACCACAGCTCAACCCACCCGACACCGCTCCACGAGCGGAAATCTTCCACACGCCTCCGCAACATCACTCCTCCCACTCTCACACTGACCCCTGCGCCTACCCAGAAGAACGTCATCGGGCCCAGGAAGGGCCAGTGGCGGGGCGCGGCAGCATGAAGGCCCCTTGCATCTCGGCTCGGGTCGATGCCCGGACCCGACCGATTCGCTCCAATCGACCCAGCACCTTGATGCGCGGGCGGCTCTACCGGCTGTGCACCAGCCTGGTGTGCCTGCCGATGGCCGGTGGAGCAAACGATCACAAGCGAGGGCAAGCCAACCTGGCGCCGTCAGTTCTTCAATGCCGGAGTGACAGCCGCGTGTAAATGGTCATCGTCCGCGCGATCGGGGAAGAAGCCAGCCCGCGGAATTTACCGCCAACCCCGCCTGCTGCATGTGATGACCCTCGGCCCGGGCGATGAACATCACCGGGCCACCGATTACCCCCCGCACCCAATGAAATAGGCCGCTGGACTCACTCCGTCCCTGCAAAGCCGATCGCGGCCCCGCGTGCTGCAGATCCGGCGCCCCTGCCTGGAATGGACCTCAGCATCCCGTGCCCTGGCACCACGTCACCCATTGGCTTGGGGCCAGGTGGCCAGGGTGCACGTGCAGGACCGTTCCTGGGCCCTCGGTAACGTTGCTATCAACGAAGCTCTCCGACACGGGGGCAAGGTTGGGCCCTTGAATACACACGCGCCTGGGAGTGTCAAGGCGGTGCGCCCTCAGCTGGGGCATCATACAAAAGCCCAGTGACAAGCCACGCTTGGGACAGTTTGAATGGTGGGCGGACTGCCGACCGGCGGCGCTGGGACATTGACAAGTGGGACCTCCCTTGGTCCGGGCAACCCTGAAGGCGAAGCCTTAAACGGCAGTGACGGCGACAACGTCACACGCCCTGGAATCAGTGGACCTCGAAGAATTTGAGCAGGGACCGGGGGGATCGTCAGCGCGCTCCTGGCAACCTACCCGGGAGCGATGGTCCATCCATCGGCGGGCCTCCGAAACCGGGGGGGATAAGTGAACAATCGGAACGCCCCACCCGGAACGCCAATTCTGTGGCGCATCGACATCGACTTCATCCGGGGCCAACGCTCTTCAGAAGCGTCCCCACGGGTTAGGGTGTTCTTCCACCAACTCCACCAGCTTCCTGCCGCTCGCCCCATGGCTTCCATCGCAAAGGGCGGAATAGGCGGCTAGAGCGGCCGGCAGCGGCACACCTCACGTGCCTGGCCCGCCAACACCACCCACGACAATCATCCCTGCCAGAGTGGGCACCATCGCAAAAACCAGCCCTGGCGGAGCGGCCGCAAAGCCGCAAGAGGAGCGGCCGGCGGGGGCAGATCAGGCCCCTTGGCCTCAAACAGAGATCGGGACCTGGCCCCACACAGCCCCGATCAACGCCTGATTCCAGTCTTTCCAGAGTGATCTTTGCCTGGCTCCGGGACAGCCTTCATCGCATTCCCCCAACCTGCCATCCCGGATTCGGACCCTTGGCTTCCGTGGTTCAGATCCGCCAGGCAGCCGGCCCGCAACAAAATCACGGTCGGCACACACCCGGTCAACCAACCACCTGCCGCGACTCGCGTGCCCTCAACCGCAGAAGAAGATTCTGCCAAGCGCGAGCCCAGCTTCCCATCGATCAAACGAATCCGTTCCGATGACCCAAACAGTCCGGCTGAGGGCCATCAACATGCCGTCCTCGCAATCGGGCTCCAACACCCCCTTGGGATCTGGCGCTCAGAAAAATTCGACCACCTCACTGCACTCTCTTCATCCTATCAGTTCTCCGACATACACGTGCCGGCTGTCGCCGCCTTTGGGGCTAGACCGGTCACCAGACCCATCGACGCACCACGCCCGGACGAACCACGGCAGTCACGGCCCCTGGGAATGTCCACACAGCTCTGCGTTCCGAGCTGCAGTGCAGCAACTCACGCAATGCGGGCAAACAGGGGGCCGGACAACCAGAATCTATACGGGCATTCCTTGGGCACTAATGCCTCTCCCCTGCAGATCCGCCCATTACCGGCCGACTGGGCCTGGGGTGTGGCGGGCTCTGGGCCTTCTCCGCGCCGGCGAAGCTTCCCCACACCCGCGATTAAACCCGAGGCCGAGGCAGAGTCGTGGTGGATCAGATGGCCAGGCCGGTAAGTGGCATCTCAATGGCGATGGAGCGGTGGGGCAGCTAACTACCGTCAAGCCCAATGCCTGTGCCTTGGCGCCATGGGCCAATGCCGTAGGTGGGCCAAGCAACTGCCGGGGGTGGAAGCCCGGCACCTCCCTCAGCACTCGCTGAAGCGTTCCCCGGCGCTGGTTTCGATCCATGCAGTCAACCTGTTGATACAACACCGCCCGATCGTGCTGGGGAAGCGCAATGGATTCCGCACCCATCGCACCGCCTGGCTTTTCGCCACAGGCACTCGGGACGTTGATCCTATGTATGGTTCCAGATCCCTGGAAGTCCCAGCTCATAAACTCAAAGCTGCATGAGAAGGTCTGACAACCTTCTGGCCCTTTCGTTCTCGCTGCGGCTCGCCGGCCCCTGGCCTGCGCCCATGCCACTGGGTCGTCTCATCGTGATGGGCTACACCATCCGGGTGATCGAAAGGGGCGCAAGCGAATCACGGGGGGCGCCTGGCCTTCCATGGGGACGCCCGCGACTCCCAGCCCCAGCGAACATGCCCCAACTAATCTCAGAGCCGGTGAAGAATCGCAGCAAGGGGTGCCTCCTTCCTCAGACCGTGGACGCTAATGGCCGCACCGTGCGGAATTTTATTTTTTTTTTTCTGCGGGGTGCGTGATCGGGGAGTCCACTTAACCGCGGAGTGAAGAACGGATGGCCCTTGGCGTACCTGAATACCTCGGCCAATGCAACAAAAAGTGCCTATCTCGTGCCGAAATTCAAGGCCAGCCGGCGCCCGCTATGCGTTGCAGGCCCGCGAGAATCAACCAGCCCCTGACTATCCGACGCAGCAAAGATCATCGCATCCCTGCTGATTCCAGACTTCTGGCCGCCTCCGCTATCGCTGGCAGTGAGGATTCGCTCCCTACCGGGCGCCCAGGAACTGGTGCTGCCCCTTAATACGGTGGGCCGCACCATGTGCACCGGAACTCTCCAACCTTCTATGATGTTCCATTCTGGCTCTACATCGAATGCCCTCACGGATCGAACGCTCGGGGGCTCAAATCCAAAAAACTTGGAGATGCCCAAATCATTCTGGTGCAGCGCCGGCTACGTGAGCACCAAGAAAGGCAGTGAGCCCTAACTTCCGGCCTCAACAGGCCCGTAGGCCAAAAGCCTCACTTTGGTGATGGGCACTAGGCAAAGACCGGCAGGGTCGCCTTGAGCTACCCCCAAAATCCAGTTCACGGAATTGCTGGGGTGGGACCAAGGCTACACCGTGCCCTGCTTGACCCAAGCCGGCAGAATCGAATCAAGCTGGGGCAAAGAAACAGATCCGCTGATTCCTGTCTGTGCGGTCGACGACGAAGGAAATGAGCAGCGGCAGCTCTGTTACGCTGACGTCAAGGCCTCCACGCTGTTGGTCGACGAAAACAACTCACACTATGCCAACTGCTGCATCACGTGCAGGAAAACCCAGCTCGTCAAAACTGCCTGCGACGCACGGTGACCTTTGTTTCGACGCACCGGATGGGAGCGAGCTCAGCGATCTGTGCAAAATGCAAAAGATCGACACGTCTTGGCGTAAAGTGTGACCGTTCACCTGTGATCCCCACTGCAGATTGCCTGCTGGAGGGCGACCCTCGGTGCGGCTGCCGAGCTGGTCGCGCTCAAAGGCCGCCACCTGCGCGTAAAGACCGTGAGACCCGACGTTGGGTTATGGCAGCGCAACACCAAGAGCCTGGGACTGTGGGTTCTTTGGCAGCGGGGGCGTTGCATCGCTGCCCGCAGGAAACTGCTGGAGACCCCGCCACGGCCAACACCGGTCCGGCATCGGTCCCGGTGACCCGGGAAGCTCGAAGCCGTCCTCAATCTCAATGGGAGACACCACCGCAGAAGAAAGGGCAAGCAAACGGTGTTGCTCCGCAGCAGTAAGCTGCCGGAGGCTGCGCTGTCTTGTGACCTCCCTGCCTTGCCCTGCCGGCGGGCGGACCGCTGGCAAATTTCTGGGAGTGCTGCAGGAACAGACCGCAAACGGAGCGCGCTCGGCGGCTGCCACACCGCGCCAATCGCTGATCATCACCCGTAGCCCAATGGCCAAGTGGCTACGGCTCAAGCTACCGCCGGAGGCCCGGCCGCCTCAACCCGGGCCTGCCGCCAAAAGGCGCCCCACGCTGCGTCCTGCTCGCTGCGATCTGCTATCGGCTAGGAATTGCTCGCTCACCGTCAGCGCACTTGCCCAGGAAGTGCCGTCCTGTGAAAAGGGAGCTCCCATGCCCGTTTGGGCCTCGGCCGCTAAAAGAACGGGCGCGAGGCTCGCGGCACTGAGCAGGACAGCACGGGATCGGGTGCGGCTGGATGACGCAGGCACAGCGCCTTAGGCGCGCAGGCGACCCCCCCACCGCCGCACCGGCATGGCAAGGGGTCGCCGGGCAGGCCGACCGCACCCGCCCCTTCCGCGGGCCGGACGATGGAATGGTCCCCGCCAACACCGTTGCATCGCAATTTGGCCAAGCCAACCACCCCGCCCCCTGCCAGCCCAAAGCCTCGTGCATCGGGTAGCAGGGGCCTTAGCCCGTAGAGGTCATCTGGCCCCTGGGGCCCGGGCACATGTAGGCCCCTCACGCTTCTGGGTTCGGATCCAAACACCACAACCGGTGGGCGGGCGCCGACGACGGACCGCCAGAAGGCGGCCACCAGCCCAACCTCCAACTGCCGGTTGCTGCGCGCCTGGAGAAGCTTCTGGGCGCACACTGGACAGCAGCTCGCCTTGGAGCTCATCGAATCGCCCGGCCTAGCACGGTTGGCAACCTCAGGAAACCACTGGGATGCGCGGTGGGGCGGGTTTGGGGCCCACCCGCCGGCTCACGCTCCCAGCTCAAGGCCAGTCCTGGCAGCCCCACGTGTGCGGGGCACCTGGGGCCGGACGGTGCCACGGGGGGAAGTTTGACGGAACGCCCCACCCCCCGATGAGACGAGCTCATCCGCTCTGGCGAATTGAAGTGCGCAACGCCCCAGCGCAGCTCGGGGCGGAGCGGAGGGCATGGGATTACAGCGCCAACCAGCTGGCCACAAAATACTTCCCGGGCCAAAACCCCACCGGACGTTTGGGGAACGCTTGCAGAAAATCCCCATGCGTTGCCCTACCGGCCAGACCTTCAAACCTACCCGGTCAGTTTCCAACGCGGAGCAGCCCCTAACCCATCAGGCCAGGGGATCGACTGCCGAACGGAACTGGCATGCGCCCCTGCTACAGACCAAGCCCGCCTCCGGAACGGTTACACAATGCTGGGAAGCCGGGTTTCTCGCCCCCGGCCCGGCATCGAAATCCTCAAGCGGCGGGATGGTGGGCGCCAAAGCCCTTGCCGAGCTCGCAGGGCCAAACAGGTGTGATGGTGGCGTCCGCTTCCTCGTGGAGAAGAACCCGCTTCTTTGGGAGGTAGCAGGCTGCCGGCACTCAGGCGCACCGGAAAAAAAAGAAAACAAAAGACACCGGGGGACTGGTGAGGATCCTCGCCCCACCGCGACAAGCCTGCGTTTCGAGCGCACCTCCCGCACGGGCCCACCGATTCAGCGCTGTGGTGTGGCACACCGCGCCATGACCCCGCCGTTCAAGGCCCAGCCTGCCGCCAACCCGCCATGCCGGGGTGGGGCCCAGCGGCTGCTGGACGGGCCGGTACGGGTCTGCAAGACCCGAAGTGCGCAACCTCTCACGGACTGGGACCGCCCGCCGGCAGCGATCCGGTGGTCACCAACCAAAGCATGCTGCAGTTCCAGAAGGAGTTCGGGACCCGCTCCCATCCCGCTGGGTGCGGCTGGACGGGCTGCATTCAGCGCAGCCGCGAAGCACAATCCCACCAACCAGAACCCGTATTCACACTAACGACAGGCCACGGGGTCTCGGTACACCCAAAAAACGACCGTGATTACCGCTTCTACTCGACAACGGCCAGTTGGACATCAATCGGCACGATGAGTCCAAACGTGCCGACGGCAACGTCACCCCAGAAAGCCAAACGGCCGCGGCTGGCAGAGGCGGCTGCACGCGATCAGAACTGGAAATCCTGCTCTCACCACACCGGGGCAGAACGGCAAGCCGGAGGACTCGCAAGCCGCATAACATGCTCGATCCAAGGCGATGGCACCCCACCTACACCAAGAGACATCAAAGGACTTAATGCGGCTCCGGGGCAAGGGACGATTCGCCGGGTCTGCCCACACGTCCAACCGGAGACACGCATTGGAGCCCAGGGCCATGAAAACCTTGAAGAAACCTTTCCCCTGGGGCTGAAAGAGCTCAAGCTGCCCACTAGCGGACGCCAAGGGCCAAGGGGCGCCCACTGTAAACGACCCGGCCAAGAGCCTGCTCTCCAGCCCCACTGGCAACCGGCTGAAACAGGCGTACCGGGGCCTCAAGCGGCTCATTGTTGCGCCACCCCACCCCCTGACATCGCCGCGCTTGAGGACGAACCCAAGCTGGAGATCGGCGGGCGACTTCTCGAATACCACGGCGCTCAAGCCTATCCGAAGCGACTGGCCGGAAAGCCGGTGCCCCCAACGTACCGACGTGATCTTTCAAAACGGGCGGCAGTAAAACCCACGGCTTGTGCAGCACTGGCAGCAATGGGCACGAGACCGTGCAGGCCGGATGCGCCACCCCCTCCGATTGAGCAGACCGGGTGAGCATCGCCAGGACGAAAGAGCGGGGGGCGACCTTGCCAACCGAGTGGCCTCGAAGGCCAACCTGCACTACCTCAGCCAACCGGCGGTGCAATTTCCGTAACCCCTGTCGTTGATACCCTGCACAACGGGGCAAGCCGCATCGGGGGACCGCCACGGGGCCAACCAACAACCGCAACCGCTACAATCCACCCATCGCGCACAAGGATGGAGCGGGAAAGATCCGGCGCGATCCGCAACGACCACCAGAAGAACCATCGTATCCCCTGGTGTCCTCGTCATCCGCCATGAGAAGAACGGGCAAAGCGATTGGGAGGCCCGGCACCATACGGACAGCCATATCCAATGCCCGCCCATTCTGGAGGCAACACGACAATCTCTTCGAGAAAGTTTCCATCGGCAGGGGACAACGACAACACCGCCCACCCATACGACGCCTATGAGCAGCGAAACGTTTCCACCTGTTCCCAAGCCGGGACTACGGATCGGCCCTGGAGCCGGGCAGCTGGAGCTGAAAACGCCGGGAGGGCAAAACTTGCCTCGCGCTCCGGGACGAGACGCTGGAAATTCACACCGGGCCGCCAGACCTGCAGCGGGCCCACGACCGCTAAACCCCGCGACACGGCAACCCACCGGGCCAGCGCGCCCTCTTCCACCGACTGGCCCGCCAAGACACACAACCCCCGGCAAAGACAGCAAACCAGCGAACTGGAAACCTCTGGATCGCATCCCTTGCCGACGGTGCCGACTGGGGCGGCCAGATTCACCTTCCCCCCATTGCGCCCCGACTCCAAACCAGCGAGGGACACAAACCGCGGAGGTGAGGATGTGCTGCAGGCACGATTTCCCACCGCAAGCACCGGTGTTGCAGGAAGGGCGGTGCGCTCACTGGCTCGGCCTGAATTGGAGCGGTGAGCGCCACCCCGGGGGACGACGGAGTGGCCAAGCCCTACCCAACCCAAACCGAATCCGCCGTGCCCAAGCACACGGCCGGGCGGTGAGCGCCTATTCAGTTTCCTGCCCGGAATCCGGGTACGCAGTGCGCAGATGGCCGGCGCGGAAACCCCCACGCGGAACGGGGAACGGGCGCCGCGCAGAGAGCACCGCGGGCCACCTTTAATGCCGACCAAACGGCACAAAAACAATCAAGAAAAAGCAGCCGCCCAATCAACCACGGGGCGATCAACGTCGCTTCCAAAGACCACGAACCTTCTGAACGGATGTGATTACATCGAACCGGGGGCCCCCACCTTAACTGCCGGCCTGCACCGAGGCCAGCAAGGCGACCGGCCACAGCAACGCAACGATCTAATCGGCCCACCTCGAAGACTGCTGACAGCGACATCAAAGAATTCCGGAGCCTGGCGGAGCAGCCAACCGGCGGAAGCGACCGAACAGGGCGATTAGCACCCCGGAGCCCAGTTCAAACACGACGCAAACCCGAAAAACGCGCCCATGCCGGAACTTGGCACACCACGATCCGCCGAACTGCGGGCCGCAGCGGACGCCCCCACCGCTGCGGGAGGCCTAACATCCCATCGCCCCCCCAAAAGCCAGAACCTACGGACGGCGGGAGGCTACCAGCGCCCTGCGGCCAGGTGCCACGCCAAGCGAACCCTGGGCTGTGGTTGAGGCTCAACCCCCGACTGAGCCCACCGATCCGCTCACTCACCACCACGGCCAATTCCACCCGCCGGGACCGGGGTTCTGGCCGGGCAAGCCGGGAGCCGACAGCGAACTGGTTGCCAGAACTCCCGGCCGGCCGTGCTGGCGGGCCGCTGACACTTGCTGCGATCGACCCAAATTCCGCCTCCACCTCTGCGTTGGGAGCTCTCAACCCGCGCGAAGAACAACCCGATCGCGCGCGCACCCTGCTGCCCGCGAGCACACCTGCCCCAAGGGGGGGGCGCACGCCCGGGCTGCCGATGAACTCGAGAGAAACACCACAATCACCCATAA
>Ga0163217_1095827_pt1 | contig 15247 bp, 17 predicted proteins | sample SynspAceP_FD_185933 | JGI IMG/M metagenome (GOLD analysis project Ga0163217, IMG submission 185933) | Saline lake microbial communities from Ace Lake in Antarctica - Synechococcus sp. Ace-P (PacBio error correction) | ecosystem: Environmental > Aquatic > Non-marine Saline and Alkaline > Saline ...
CGATGAGCCCATACAGGTATCCCTATTTTACAGTCCCGAAAGCACCGGATTCGGGTCTTTTCACCGTACACATACCGCGGCCGGACGGCCATTTCCGCCGCCGTCATCGTCGGCCTGCGACAGTTGTTGCTACAATACTCTTTTCCGCAATCCACGCCTGTTGTGTTTCCCTTGGGCAAGTTTTTCGATCTGCGGTCGTCGGCCAGATCCGTTGGTCGGGCTTGAAGTAAGTTCGTCTGTTGGTGCCGGCGCCGCAACCGGACGCTTCGACGCGGATCCCAACGGGAGTACTAGAAAAGCCCACCTGACCATAAGATAACGGAAACCTGGTAGTAAATGGTCTTCATCCCACAGATCACGAGGCAGAACCAACGCGGTATCGCACAACGGCGAATTCGTCGGAGGCACTTCGCGATGTCCGCGTAGTTTCCGGTGGACCCGCTTTGGCCCCTCTTTGACCCCCACGCACCATCCCGGGGTCGGTTTTTTGACGATGGCCCACGCACGCCGACAGCGCATTCCCGGTTTGAATTTCTTCCGCATAGAATCGGGAATGCGGTAATCGGCTGGGAGAACCTCGACGATCTTGGCGGAGAAGCCCGCGAGAAACACGATCGAGGCCAGCAACACGTCCCATCTTGCAACTCCATTCCCAGGCCCGGACGCGAGTGGTTTCGAACAAATTTCCGGAATTGGGCCGGCCACTGACGAACGTGTCCATCTGAAAGACCGGGTCGACTTCTTCGAATCCCGTGGAATCGTTTGCAACGGACGGCCCTGCATAGGCCGAAATCAGTCGGATTTCGTCGGAAACTCGCAAATATCTCGGAATCGTCGAATTCGGCGTGATGGGCGTCGGCGACGGCGGCGGGGTGAATCAGACACGGACGAAATCGAGCGCGGCGGGACGGAAGGAAGTCGATGGCAACCACGATCGGCACCAACCGGACCGATCCATCCGGCAGGCGGGTCAAGAGAATCAAGCGATCGACATGTCAAACCCCAGGATACGTGAATTGGAGAGCGAGATCAGTGAATCGGAAGAATCAGCGAAACAAGCAGGAAATAACCTCAGCAATCCCACTATCGCCGCACCACCTGACACAGTTTCGGCTCACCACAACGGGCATGAAAAATGTCCGCTGATATTCATGGGTTGCCAGAAAACACCATGTCATTGACCCATACTCCCGCTCCAATCCACGAAATTTTTTTTCCTCCTCAAACGGCATCACTCCCAACCCGCAATTTCGGATGGCAAAAAGTAAGAAAAAAGCGAAACCCGTCCTTTCTGGATTGTGAAGAAAACCGGCCAATACAAACTACAAACATCGCCGCAAAAACCCGGTGGCGAAAAACTGCGGCTGAAGGAAGTACAAACCCGCACGGTTCGCAAGCAACTACCTGCACTGGAAAAAGAAAATAAGGACCATCTGGGATGAACGACAATGGCGATCCACTTCCCACGATGCCGCCGTTGTCGAGCGCAATTGATTCTGGACATCTCAGGGTGCTCGCACCCCTGGTCGTGCCATGGTAGTTTCTAATGGTGCTGGTCAGATCTCAGCAGAGCGTCTACTCCTCGCAAGGACGAGATAACGCCGACAGTCGGCGTTTCTTCGATACGAAACTCGCCAACCTTCCGCGATCCGCAGGAATTGCCCGGCTATCCACGCGACCGGTTGCACTGCTCTCCCGAGAGATGGTCGGCGAATCGAATCCAGAGCAACCGCCGATAACCATCTACGGCGAAGATTACGCATGATCGACAGGCGAGGATGCAAACGATACACCAGCCAGTCGATTCCTGGTCCAAAACGGGTGCGTTAAACTAAAAGCGGACGTGGGTTACCGTCCCCACCGGCATTGATAAGAGGGGTTACGGGGCTCAACGATGACGCGATCCGGACGCTCGCCAAACGCCGCAAAAAGACTGATCCGTTTCGGTCGACTGCGGGATCGGCCAAGTTTCCGAGGGTATGTGGAACTTTGATATATCTATCTATCTGCAAGAACCTGTACCAGGCGATAAGCGCACCATCAGGCGCACACCGAGAACTGGTAACACCAGGGAGAGTATCAGCACAGCGACAAGGTGAGTACAGCGCGCACGACGAGAACCTATGTGGCCCGATCGCCGAAGAGTAGCATCGCGTGCCACCCACATCGTGCAGATGCCCGCGGGCACGAAATTATCCGTGTCGGTGAACTTGTGGTACCGGCACGTCGCGACGTCGTTCATAGCATTACTATGAGAGCGCATGACCTGTCCAGCTTGTGTAATCATACATATCATGATGTGCTGATACGACACACACTTCAGTCACACAGACACATTAGCGCCGCGAAGGACATTGCCAATCTCACAAGTTTTAGATGGAACACTAGATACGCGCGTTTCGCACGCTGCGCCGGCCGTAAAATAGTATATCAACATCTACTACCTGAGCTCGGGCGGATAGACACGTCGGTGGCCCGCTGATCGACGAAAACCCGTGTGCTCGTCACCCAAGGTCTGAAACGCTCAAAGCCGATCCCGCTGCCCGGTCTGTGGAGTTGATGAAGCGAAACGAAATCGATCAGACCACGAATTGACCACCGGAGAACATCTCCTCGGACGCTGGCCCCGGCGAAATCAAGCGCGGCCGGGCGGCTTGTCAAGCCCAACCTTGCGATCGAAGCGTGATGACGATCGAGCGCGGGCGACCGAGCCCCGCTCGCGAATGCTGGCCGAAAATACATCGACGGCCTCAACGCGCGCGGGCAACGTTGCAGCGGAGCGTGCAACTCGCCGCTCAGAAGCAGATTCAAAGAGGAAGTTCGATGCCGAAACACGATCTGACGCTCGTGCTCAACGGAGTCGGCTGGCACGCCGGCGTGAATCTGGCGTCGTCGCGGACGCTTGGCCGAAAACAACGCGCCGCCAAACGCCGTGATCATCATCTCGATGGACCAATCGGGCAAGAGCGACGCGGGTTTCGGTGTGCGGGCCGCGTTGGAGCGGAACGGGCGTGAATTGTGGTTCGACAGCGATGCGGGAATGCGAAAACCGTCCCTCGTCCGTTTCGGTGGCCACCCGGCGAGGCCGGCGGTTTTACGATGTTCGCGAAGCCGTACATCGAAGCCTTCCGAGCGATTTCTGCGAATGAGCGGTCGCTCGCCAAATGGTCCCGAGCAGGAGATCGAACCGGTGATACTCAGCCAAATCAGACGCCGAGGCCCCACTCGGGGTCAACTCAAAGAAACGATGGCCCCGTTCGGCGCGGGAACGACGCGCGTCCCGATCTCTAGCGAATGGGCCGGGGTATTCGGCTGGCCCGAGCCGGCGAAAAAGATGGGATACCGAAACGCCATCTTTCGTTCCGATTGCACAGGTGAAAAAATTATTCGCGGCGTGGGCTTCGAGCCGAGACCTGGTGCCGACCGCTCACGGTTGCGACGGACCCATCCGATCGCACTAGCCGGCCGTGATCAACGAGTACCGAAGGTATCAAAGCGTCCGAGTCATTTGGTCGAATGGCGAAACAAGATGTCCGGTGGCCTCGCCAGGATAGGTTATGCATTGATCGTCGTGCCTTTGACCGGTGTGTCGCTCGCTAAACCACCTGAATACCATTTTTCACTCAACCCTGCCCTAAAATTACGCACGGCCGCGAGCCATGTTGAGAGTTCCTCACCGTAGACCAGGGACCAATCTCGATCACGGGCCCTTGATATCGATGATAGCGGAGACGCCGAGTCGTCACCACCGCACCGCGTTCATTCGAGACCGAAAACGACGGCATCGATTTGGCATTGGAAACCGATTGACGAAAATTCAAAAACGTCCTTGGGGGGTGGGTTCCCACGGCCGTTTCTCGAGCAGCGTTTCATAGTTGACGCAGTTTTTTTCTAAACGGTTTTCCAATATGAAACGAATAGTGCGTCGGGCAAATCCGAATCGTCAATACAGTCAATTCGTATGTAAAGTAAACAACGGCCCGATTCGTTTGCAGTTCGATAGTCATCGCCATCGTGTTCCCGTCGGGCAAATTCGCTGCGCTAGTAGATAAATCCCAGCGGCCCGTTCGACCGAATCGAGATAACTTGCCCGCCGCCGACCGTCGATAAACGAAGTAGCAAGGTTCTGATCACAGGTCTGCGACTCGCTGCGCCGCTGATCGCAGGCGGTTTTCCAAAATTTCCCGACGCCACAGATCGTTTCGAATCGTTGTTGGTAATTGTTGGGCCAACGCGGTTGCGGCATCGGCATTTGTGTTAATACAGCGAAGTCGGCCAAACGGATCGCCGTCCTGCGAATACACCGGAAGATCTAACATCCTCGCGAGAAAAAACAAGGTGGTCCATCACGTCCGGAAAGCGAGATAAGTATCGTTGAGTCGTGACTGGGCCAGTTCCGATGCCCCGGATACTCGCCTGCGCAACGAAACTCAGCAGGAAAACGAGGACGCCACCCTCGGACTTCATCGCGGGCGTTTTTCATTCGTCCAAACCTGCGGGAAACCTCGTTGGCAGAATTGCCCCTTGCTCGATCGAGCGCGTTTAACCCACGCATACGCGTCATTTCGTGGATCGTCTCGTTTTTAAAAACCGAGGGGCATGAATCCCCAATTTTTGAATTGAAGAACCGGAAATGGCGATTGAAGTTTTTATCATCCGTCGAGGGTAGGATTATCCTTGGCTTCGCACTGCGTTTGTCGATTCGGTAAGGTCCCAATTTTTTCGCATTTTCGTCCGAACTCCACCTCGCCTGCAACCGCCGATCGCATTTGGCTGGCGAACGCGTCGGCGCGCGCGCCAGTGCGGCGTCCAGAATTGCCGCTCGCCGTCGCTCGGTACTACCCTGAACAACACCGAACGAACGCCTTCGCCGACTGACGGGGTGCCCGAGTAATGCACCCTATCATCGCACGTTTTGAGTCCGCGTCACGCCCTCGCCCTTCTCTCGCAAGAACAGGTCTGCGAGGAATAACGCCAATGTACCCGACCCCTGGCGATGCTGACGCGAGTTCGTCAAGAATTGGGTTGCCGACGGGCCCGCCTCCCGAAGCCTGACGCGTTGCTCCGCGTGAACCGTGGCGGGATTCCCCCGAAGCCCGGCGGTGGAGTAGGGTCAAACATTTAGTACAAGGAAAGAGAAATCGGAGCGTGTACGCATCCGTCCGAACTCCCGCGAGAAAAGCAAAAACTGGCCAAAAAGTAGCCAGGTGAATATTGTACCGATTGTAATCGTTGGCCCGCGAGGATGCCCGTTTAACCGAAACCTCTGCTAAAAGAATATGCTGGGGTTAAAAGGAATTCCTCAGCCTCGACTCTTTCTCCATTTTTTCTCGCCAATGCGTAATCGCTCATGTGATCATCGAAATGATCATCGGCGGCGCGCAAGAAAATACGCTGCTGAATTGCCAAGACCTGATTGCCGATCACGGCGATGAGGTTTGTTGATTTGTGACCGGAGACCGGACCCGAAGGGCGACTTGCTCGGTCGTTTTCGGAAGAGCAGTTCGGAGAGCATTCGGAGAGCTGTTGGAAGGAACAACTCGGAGAAATTCAATGCCGAAAGTGTTGCCGTTTCGCAATTACTGAACTGCCCAGGCGTGCCCGTGCGGATAATCGATTCGCTTCGTCGGCGATCCACCAGTAACATGATTGGAAAAGCGGCGAGGGAACTGCGAAACGCGTGTTAAGCGAGTTCGCACCCGATGTGGTTTCATACCCATAGGCCCCAAAGGCGGATTGCCGGGCGGCAACGTCCGGTTGGGGACTCTCGCGGGCGTCCGCTGATCACGAACGTCGTGGATTTCCAACAGCCGTCCATGGGGCCTCCGTTTCAATGATTTATGCAATCGGCCGCGGCGAAAACGATTCTTTATCGGCCTGCGAGCGATGGGCGGTCAAAACGTTTGTCCACCATTTCATTTCCGTCGCCGAACGCGATGCGGACCTGAATGGTCGATTGCGAAAAGTCGCGCCTCGTGATCGCTTCTCAAACGATAAGTAGTGGAATGATGTCGAACTCGTCCGGCATGCCAATTGAACATCGGAACGCGTTCGTGACCGCTATGGCATCAGTGGATAGCAATTCGTCGTCGGCAAAATCGCTCGGTTGTTTTCATCTCAAAAGGCATGAGACCATCGTTCGTGCGGCACGCCCCGTTGCCGATGCCTGTCCCGAACGTTCGTTTTTTGTTTGTGCGGTGATGGCATCCTCGCCAAGCACTCCGAACAGACAAATCCGCTGCACTGGGGTTGTTTTAAGCACTGTTTATCTTACCCGGAGCTCGTTCCGCCGAGCGAAGTTCCGCGATGATCGGCGGGTGGACCTTAATTAGTGGCATACGTTCTTAACCGCGGAAAGGGCTCGCTCGGGCACTGCCGCAGGCGTTGGATCGCAGCAAGCCGGTGATCAGTTTATGATATTGAGGTGCCGCGTGAAGTTGTTATTGATGAAATGAGAACCGGTTTATTTGAATTCAACCTGCTGATGAGCGGGAACTTTGCCGAGGCGATTCATGCCGTTTTGGTCTGATGACCCCGACCTTCGACGTCGATTCGAGAAACCGGGCAAAACCGGTTTACCAAACCAATTCCGTCCCAATCAAACCGATGCCCATGAAATCCGCAAACAGATACGCCTGGTCTCGACCAGGCGGCAATCGACTTCATCCCATTGAACTCGTCCCATCTGAAACTCTCCATTCGCACTCGTCACGCTCGATCGGAGGGTGCTCAACGATGAAATTTCCCGTCTCCAACCCCGCGTTCACCGTCCGACGTTTCCGGGGGCCAAACTGCCGAGCGATCGAGCAGTTAAAAAGCGGCGATCGCGAGCGAAGAGTTACCGGTTCGCCGAATCGCGGGCAACGGTGTTTCGAGTTTCAATCGGATCGTCCGGATTCGGCGGTTTTTTGGTCCGCCGCACCTGTTCGGCCCCAGTTCAGTGCGACCGATTCCGGATCCGCAGTTGTTCGCTGGCGGTTTTTTCGCCTCCCCGCCGGGCGGGGGGGCCGCGGGGCGGGGGCGGCGGCGCGCGGGGGCGGCGGGGGGCCCCGCGGGGGGGCGCGCCCTGAAATTTGGAACCTGTTCATTGCGATCTATTTGTCTTCGCGATTCCTGAATGGGATTCCGTTGATTCGTGGCGTACGTCCATGGTCGCTCGGTACGCACCCTGGTCCGTTGGTGGCGGTGCCGCGTCGGTTTTGACCCGATTGCCGTTTTTGCAATTTCCGTGAGCCTAGTCGGTCAGGGCTCAAGCAGCGACCGAGATGATGCCTATTGCGGGGGCCGTCTCGATCGTGCACTCCGAGATGCGCGTTCCGAGAAATCACCGGAGTCATTGTCGGCGGTGAAGATCGAACAACACTTAACGAAATTTGCGTCAATTCTCGTTGACGTGCTCTTTGGACCTGTTATCGACTGTGAGTAAGAACACTGATCTCCTCCTACAACACCGAATTTCCGGGCCACGGACGGCCTCGCGGCGGTTGATTACGAACCCGTCCGAATCGCGGGCTCGCGATCTGCGACCCGGACCGGATTTTTAGCCAGCGCCGCTCGGAAGTCCAGGTTCGCGTGACCCCACCACGATTCGGGAGGTCTATGAGGCGGATGATCGCTATTATCCAAAACCTCTCGCCAAAGAGAACGCGTCGCCGCTTGGGTCGTCGGGTTAACCGATTCATTGCGACCGCGGTGAAAGCGACAAAAAGCGTCGAAGCTCGTCGTTCGCCGTTTGGTTGCGAGAAAGGTCAAACCGGATTGGCGAACGAGGGCCTTTTGACCGAACGTTTTCACCACCGTGGCGGCGAATCAAAAAAATCCGGCGAAAAGCAAAACAACCCTCAAAAAACCAAAAAACGGATGACGCGATTGCCGCCACAAGTGGTTTAACTCGAATCGCATTTTCCTCTGTACGCTCGTCGGTATCACGGCGAGATTGCCAGGCACGACTCGACGTCCCCGCCGCCGTGGCCGAAATCGCTCCTTGATTGAGAAAAAGACTCGCCTATGAATGAGAATGCCAATGCGGGTTCCACTGCGCCGAATTCTTCCGCGATGCCTGGTGGTTGTTCTCTTACTAACACGGACGGTTTCGCACGGCCACCTGCGGCCGACGTGAATCGTGGGTTGCCGATGACGGATTCCCGCGACGCGCTGACTCCTGGGTCGAAATGCGACAAGGGAAAGGGATTGACGAATGCGTTCTGCTCGCCGCATTCCCGAAATCGCGAATGCGATGGCGACTGTGATTCGCGGCCTGTCGCCAAAACCGAAGACGCGTTACGTCATGCTCCGTCGGTGACGCACGTCGTCGCATCCCAAGAACGCCGATCGTGATCGACAACGGGGCGGCCGTCGTTGGTTCGGATATCCGACCTTTTTATCTGCCGTCGAAAATCGACCGCCTGCCCACGGTCCATAACCCCGACCTAATCCCCACCCGAATCTGCCGTTTGGCGATTTCGATTTCGATGGATTCAATGAAGCCATCGGTGGGGGGCGATTGCCAGTCGTTGCATCCGGGAGGCAGTTTTTATCCGGATTGGTCACCAGGATCCTCGCGTACGAACGCTCGCAGGATTTTGGGTTCTTTTGGCGGCGGCGGTTGCAATTGACCGCAGGTGCGTTCCCCGGCAGGCTCTTCAGGCGCACTCGTCGACGGGTGCGATCGAATCGGCAACAGGCGAAACCGGTTTCTTATAAACCAGTGGTGTTAGCCGCCGATGCGAACACACAAATTGCCTAATGCCAGTCAGGCCATGCGTTTTGTCCACGATCGATTGAAAGCCCCGTTCGGTGAGAGCGTGAGTGTACGACCGGCGACGTACCACGCAGCGGAGCGAGGTTTTGGGTTTACCGCGGGACACGGCCGCGTAAGAACCGTTTGGATTTCTGACCCGGCGGAGCGACGAATTCCGGGATCGCTCACTCCCGCGAAACGTCCTCGGACTCAGCAGCGACTGGTCGATGCGTGTCGAGATCGTTTGGCTGACACAAATCATGAACACCTCGCCTGCTCGTGGCCCCAGCCCCGCGCGGGCACCGATCGGCGGTATTGGCTAGCCTGTTAACGCCGGCGCTTATTGACGCCCCCGGTGATTGGCCTGAGCGAAACGGATGTTGTTAAGCGCCCGGTTGGTTCCGATCCGCGGTCATCTCGGCGAGTCGTTTGGACCGATGCCGTACGGGAACGCCCGGTTCGGTTTGGGTTGCTCGAAGCGGCGTTCCAACGAATCTGATTCATCACTGTCGTCGGCGAACGCCTCGGCGGGGATTGCGGCCCTCGCGGCGGTCCGTCGACTTGCAAACGCGATTCATGCGCTCCCGTTGAAGTATCAGACACCCCGTTTCGACAACCCAAATAGTGGCGACGTGACTTCGCGCGTTGATCTCACCGGCCGGGCAGCCGAATATTTGGCCCTCAGGAGCGACGCGAGCCAACGCCGGGCTGTATCAGCCTCTTCGGCGATCCGAGTCTGCGTTGCCAGCGGCCCGAAACCACTCGAAAATGACGATCGTGGATTCAGGGATCCCGAGCCGCAAGATCCAGCTAAGGATTCGACAAACCAACCGATGCGTTTGTGTTTCGCGGTGACCAGCCCAATCGTGGGACGTTGAGTCGTCCATGGTGGATCGCCCGCTGGGGACGTCAAGACTCCAGCGACCACCGCGACGCTCACAGCGAGGAAAGACCACACGTTGCACGATCGGGCAGGTTCAAGTTTACCGATCCAAATCGGAGTCGACGGTCTGGCAACGATCCCCATCCGCCTCAGTGGGCGGCGCACGTCGTCGTCCGTGGCTTCGTTCAGGGTGATCGGTGGTTGGGCAACGGCGCAACCAAGACGATCCTGCTACCCTAGGCCATCGCGTGAGCAACATCCTTCGCGTCATGATGCACCTCAATTCGCGAAATAATCGCTGGCCATTCATCCTTCCGAAAATGCAAAGCCGAAAACGTGATTCACAATCGAGGAATTCTTTGGCTAGTATCTATTAGCATCGGAACGTCGGCGGTGGTTTAGGCACCCTCGTTTTCGCCTGCGCAAGTATCGGCGGAGCGTGCTACGCTCAACGTGGTCCATCGAGTCTCGCCTGGCGCACGTGCGAATTGATTCGCGTCCCGAATGGTCTTCGACAGCCTGCCGGTGCAGGCTTTATCAAGCACCGTTCCAGCCCGCAGTTCGAGTGCGCAGGTGGTTTTCAAACCAGCAACCACGTTCGCGCCATCTATTGAACACGATGGGGCAATCCCTGAATCGATTGGAAAAACGCATTTCCTAAGCGTGGCAAAATATTTTTCAATGCGTTCGCCCTGATCGACTGCCCATCGCTGGCCCGCGTCCAATCTTGGCGTGATCGTGACCAGGGAACGTCAGCAGTTCTTTTCACCCCGGTGCAGAACGAACAGTTTCGTTCCAACGAATGCTGATTTGGTGATCGGTCAATGGTGGTCAATGGTTCTGAACGCAATCTCTGCCTTGCAGAGAACACCCGTCCCTCTTCGTTTCCCAGATTAACGTTGGTGAGGAAGCGTCTTCACGCGGAGAAAATTCAATCACTAGGAAGCCCGGCTTCTCAATCAGACTCTAAACGCCGCACGGGAATTTCCGCGAGCTGATCTCTCGCATGCTCGACAACCTTTCTGTTTCGTAACACTGCGACCGGCGTTTCAGAAAAAAACATACTCCGCCGGTGAGGCCAAAATCGAGAAACCTCTAAATCGCGTTGTCAATCGGCCCTCGTAAAGATGGACGGCGGCTTCAGACGCGGGCTGCTCATGCAACGACAATTCGGAGCGTCCGGCAGCTCGCTGAAGCAGTAGCTGGCTACCGTGTTGATGGACTTGTCGATTTGGCCGTTGCGGGTCGAGTGTTTCCGGCGGGTGATTCTGGTAGAGTATCGCGAATGATCTGCACAGCCGCTCATCATGTCCGCTCGAGTCCGCCCATGTCTGACGCTGCACTCCAGTCCGGCATCCGCAACGCGGCGGTTGACGTCGGCTTCGCTGGGGGCGGGAACCAGATGCGGCGAACGAGGTCGGGATTCGCGAAACAGTAAGGTACGCCCGGTGGGATCGCGTCCCATCATACCCGCATCGGCCGCGGACCGTGCCCCCACTCGGCCTGGGGTTCCCTCGCAATCCGCCGCCCCATCTTCGATTTGCAATCTCGGATCGCGGACGGCGGACGAGTTCGGGAAACCGCGACGCCGGCGGGCGGCGTCGGAGTAGTCGCCCAGTGATGACGCGGCCAGTTTTCGCGTCAGCCGACAGAACGTTGGCTCGATGTCACGCATGCGTGCCGTCGATTCCGTCGAAAGCCGATTCAACCTGCGGTTGGGAGAGTTCGCCGCCAGGCGTCGTCCGATCGTGGATGTCTTGCCGCCAACGAAGTCCCCCGCCGCTTTGGGTCGGCGAACCTGGTGGCCGGCGAAATCAATGCGATTTCCGGCGTTTGGGATTTTTCGTGCGGATCGACATGTTTCGAGGCGACTTGACCCGGCACGGATCAGTTTTTCCCCGCACCGGAACAGCAGCTGTGTAGCCCGCGTTTCACCGAGAGTCGACGGTTTGCCTTGCGGTGTTGGATCTCGGAGCCCGCCAAGCGTTTGCCCTGTCGACCCAGTAAGCGACTGGCGTTTCCGCAATCGTGCCGGCAACGTCCTCGCGACACGAAACGATTGGTGAAATCCTTGCGCAGCCGCGGCGGCCTGGCCTGGCGAGGCTCGACGAACCCGGAACCTCAAATGATCCGTCGTCCGGCTTCGGAATTTGCGAAATGAACGTTTCGTCGTCAGCGATCGTTTTTTTCGAGCAGTCGCATTTCACGTTAGCTGGCTGCTTCCACTGGTTGCAACTCGCAAGATTTTTTTCATCGAGCACGTGCTGGAGCGTGTCGAATCGTCCGCCACGTGGCACGGAAACTCGTCCCGCCCGAACGAGGTTTGTACGTGTGCGATTTGCCGATGATGTAATTAATTCAGCCACGTCCGCGAATTTCGACAACCCTCGTTCAAGAGCGTCCGGATGTAGGTGTGCCGGTAGGCACAAGGCAAATCGTCTCATTCGGCCAGGCCGAGCGTGTTTTTTGAAGTCGCAACTTTTCAATAGTCCGCGCGTTTCGATGCCCTGTAGCCGACCGCCAGAGTGCCTAATGGCGCCCGACATCACGGGAACTGCTTGGTCGGAAAGCAGAAGACGCTCCGCCATCCGCGAACACCATACCATTGCTCGTGATCATCATCGGGATTAGGTAGTCACGTTGATTGTGGAAAATTATTGCTAATCATCGACACACGGGCTTTTCATGCGATCCGGCGTTCTCGTCTACCCCAATTCCAAAAACACAATTCAAGCCGAGATAGTGCCTCGTTTTGCGATGCGGTTTCGCCAACTTTAGCTGATGCATTCAGCCAATCGGTGAAGGTGTTGAGCTCGATACTTGGAACGCGTAGTTGGCCGAAATGCCTTGCGTTGATCTTTCAGTGGACAATTTAATCAGAGGCTCAAGTGAACAGCGTTTGGTCGAGCCGGGATTTGGTTTGGTGCACAAAAAAGATCGAACCGTCCGCGCATAAAAAAACACCGCAATTTGCGGCGTCTTTTTAGTCGGGCGACAATGATTCGAACCATGCGACCGTCCTGAGTCCCAACCAGGCGCTCCTGCCAGCTGAGCTAACGCCCCGAGAATCGGTTTCCGTCTTGAGTGGGCCGAATGGTTTCGACCCGAGACTCCCTCGAACCGCGAAACAAAAAATTGATATCGGCGAGGAGAGAATAGCTGAACCGAAGCGATCGTGAAAGGTTCGCGTTGGGGAATTTTTTCAGATTTCCAAACGTCTCTCAAAAACAGGCGATCGCGTCCGCGAGTCCCGCCGGTTTTATTTGGCTCCCTGCTGCTGAGCGACTGTCGTCACCGGTGCCGTAGTTGGCGTAGCACCTGCAGGATTCCATTGAAGATGCCGCCATTCGTGTCCGAAAGCGATCGATGAAACTCGTTGAAGCATGTACTCACCTTTCCTGACGAGTGGGTTCGCTTGAGTCCGTCGATTTCGGTCGGTAATTCGATTTGGCAAGGAACTCGGTGTTGGACCTTCGCTGAAAGCGTTTCGGTCGGCACGGGCCGACAAGGCCCGAGAGAACGATCGGGGTGGGCGTGCCTTTCCATTGCTGTAACTCGCCGCACGCTTTTTGTGCATCGCGGCGTTCTGTTGTCAACCATTTCGCTGAGAAGTTTCCCGTCTGCTTCTGCTGGCCGATCAGCAGTTGGCAGTAGTAACTGAACCAAATCATTCAATCGGAAGAACCTGCGACAAGTGGCTTCGAGCCTTGGCGGAAACAATCGATGCGAAACATGGGCGACAATGGTTAGTCTTCGAGGATCATTCTGAAACTTCCTGCGGTGTTCGGTGGTAAGAGATGTCAAAAGAGAGACAACCAGAATTATATACCAACGCGGCCGATGGAATTGTCGACAATCACCTTTTTCGCTCTCCGCACGGCAATCAGGCTTGAGCATTTACCGGTCACAGACGAATGTGGCCGGCGTATGTCTCGGGTCCGATTCTCGCTGCCGATCTCTGCCGGGCACCACCCCGAGGCGTTGTCGCGTCCTCGATCGCCCGTCGCATTTTTCAAGCGTGATTTCAAACGATGTGCCGCTGCCCCTTGGTTGGCGAGGTAACCCGCGCCGTCGATGTCGGCGAGTCGCCTTTTCGCCATTGCCCAGCGACGTGGTTCCGGCACCGAAACACGCCGTCCTTAAATCTGGATTCGTCCACCGAGGGCTTGGGTGAACGTTGCGGATCCAGTACAACCCCAAGCCCGTGCCCGGCTTTGCTCCGTTCGAAGCTCGTTTGACACAATCCGTACAAAAACGCCCCGAACACTGTCCGCCGCAAGCTTGGCTTGGGAATCCCCCGCCCCGTTTATCACAAACCGACACCATTATCCTCCCCGGAGGATCCTATCGCCCATACTGAGCCTCGATCTGCACGCGGGGCGGCGTGCCACCGTAATTTGAACCGCATTAAATCGACCAGGTTTCGAAAACAGAATTTTCGACTTGGATCGGGTGCGGCTGTTCCAGCGTGATCGTGGGGCAAATCGATCCGCACCGTATCGCGGTGCATTTTGTAACGGACGCAGGCCCCCTCGCTTCACCTGGTCAATAGCTTCGGCCCGAGATTGACATCGCGAACTGCGGCCTCCGCGTCCCGTCCCGCGCTCCAGCGGGCCGCTTCGAGCAAGTGATCGATCGCGAGTCGAGCCGCTCGACATCATCCAAGCATGATTTAATGGAACTCAGCGGTCTCCTCCTCACTGACGTTAATGCCGAAAGTCATTCGTTTTGCAGATAGACTTTCAAAGCGAACGCGATCTGACTCTTGAGTTTTCGGTGGGTGACCGCAATCAATTGAAAATTCGATTGACGCTGCGCCGGTCAAGTTGAACGGCTTTGGACGCTCCAAGGCGTGAGGTACGCGATCACGCGGCAAGAAACGGCAAATGAGTAAATATCGAACCCCGCCAGCACATGCCTCAGATAGAGTGCCGGGGAGACTCCCCCGCAGCAAACCGGATTCACCGTTCTCCGGTGACCCAAACCGCCCCGAGAATCACCACCACACGATCAGGACGACGCCACGGGTAACCGGGGCGCGGAGGGAAAATCCGGGCGATTGAGCCGGCGAGGCGTTTTTTTTCACCCATCATACTGAATGTCCCCGAAGTTGCCGGAGGAAAGGCATTCGGCTGAGGTGCTGGCCAAACAAGATTTCGCCCGACAAGCAGATGCGGCGTCGTTTGAGAATCGCCTTGGTTTCAATAACGCTTGGCGGCGAATCTCTTCCCAGACGCAGGAATGGGAATCCTGCTCAGGACTTGACTTGGGCGACAACAACTCCGCTAACACAATATCTTTCCATGCAAGAAGCGCTCTCAACTTTCTTTCCCGCAACTTCCCTAGGAATTTGTCAATCGTTTTCGATTTGTCCTGTTGCCGTCGCCGTCAACCCTGGTTTCCATCGGCACCGTCAATTCCTCGCCAGGCACTTCACAGCCCGGTCAAGCCGCCGAAGGTTCCCGAAATCGTTCTTTTCGCGCGGTCAAACTGAAGACCCCGGCACAAACAACAACGCAAAAACAATTCCGACCAAATTGTCGAAAACGCTGAAAAAAGCTCAAGTGCGAAAGTGGGTGCGTTTCGAAAACACAACGGGGCAACGATGAAACATCAAGTACCGA
>Ga0163217_1002268_pt1 | contig 15245 bp, 13 predicted proteins | sample SynspAceP_FD_185933 | JGI IMG/M metagenome (GOLD analysis project Ga0163217, IMG submission 185933) | Saline lake microbial communities from Ace Lake in Antarctica - Synechococcus sp. Ace-P (PacBio error correction) | ecosystem: Environmental > Aquatic > Non-marine Saline and Alkaline > Saline ...
AATTTTAGATGCCACACACAAACCACACAACGAAAATAAGTAAAAGAAAGCGTACTAATTGGCCATAACCTTTTGCCACTATGGATCAAGCGACACTAATCTTCTTGATATGTTTGTTCCAGAAAGAATTTCGTAAGCTAGAGGCGGTACTGGAAACTTCGGGTCCCGAACAGATTTGGAGAGACAGCTAATCTCTGATGCTGTTCATTTTACAACCTCATGCAAGCGTTCCATGAGGAGGGAGAGATTCAATAACATCGCGCAACTGTCTTGCTGCGGTAAAGATACTAACAGTAATAGGCAGAAGTGTGTATTGGTAAACGGAGTATCTAACTTGAGCGACTAAATACTAGAATTAACGTTCTCAATGGCGCGTTGGATAATCCCGATTGAGAATGAACTATTTAATGGTGTCTAAAATATACTTACTGGAGGGGACTCCTGAAACTCTATCAAACAGCGGCACATTTAGGACAATGCCCTGAGCGAAAGCATTCACAATCCTACCCGAATAAACCCCTAAGGTCTGGTTCCTATTTGTTCTCGCAAACGGATGAAGACGCCGAAGCGTTTTGGAGGTTATTTCCAAAGATCACTTACAGATCTTCCTAAATCCCCCCAGTTGGCACTTGCAAATCAACAAAATTTAGAATGAGCGTAAAAACAACTTTGTATCCCTATCAGGCAGAGTTGAATATTTTGACTGAAATCTTACAATCTCAACGCTCAATATTCCTCAAGATAATAGAAATGAGCTCGTTGGGTAAAAATTCTGGTCTAGAGAGGATTTTGAGGAAGTTTGGTGCACCCAGAAGTACAGCTTCAGAAGACTTACGAACGATAGAAAGCAGCAACATTTTTCGAAATCTACTTTACGCTAAATGAGCTTGGATATCTCAGAGGGATTGAGAGACATGCAGAGACTTTAATTGGCAGCATCTTTGGGGAACTCAGACTATCAAAAACAAGGATTTAACGCCAGATCACACGTCAGTTTTTGTTTGATCAAATTGGATACTTAGGGGGCGGGTGCAATCAGAAGTCGGGAAAATAATACCGAGCTTATCTATCCTATGCGAATGAGGATCATGTTGAATTCCGCTTCGGAGAAGCTAATTTTAATTACCAAACCTTATTCTTCTTCTCTGGCATCAGTAAGGCGGAACTTATTCTGGCTTTGGGTCCTAACAATCAAGACAGGCGTATTCCACTGGTGGGTATCCGTAGGATCAGATATATTAAATTGGTCACCCCAGGATCTTTTGCACTATGGGATATCTGAGTCCTATATTGCAGAGCCAAGTAGGTTTTCCTTTGGTGTGACTGGTAACTCTACCTCCTCTCGCTCTACTTTAGCATGTGGCGCATTGGTAAACGGTCACACGGGTTTTTGATTTAGGTACTATAGGTTGACACATCTTTGGACCACGGAATGACCTTTATGTGGTATTTTATACAAAGCACCCAAACAAGAGATTTTGAAATGGGAGACTAAGCCAAAAAACTTAATTTGGGAATCATGGCACTTTTAGGAAATTTGGCAATGATAAAGTATCTGGTAGTTGTAGATTATTAACATACCAAGAAATGAGTATCTGATCTTTTATTCAAGAATACTCCACTGTAGGAGTAGCTGGTAGGGGGCGGGTATTCCCAACATATATTGATTCCAGGAAGATTTAATACAGTAGCTTCTACTTGGGTGAATCTTGCAGATCTAGAGCAGCAGGATTTGAATTTTGCAGCTGCTGTCCAAATCTTCAGTAAAAAATAGTGGTGTGACTTGGTCTCCAAGTGCAACATTCACTATCGTATCAAAAGAACAACAAATGGAGCGATTTACTGCTGGTGGTTTAGGTTCTAGGCGAGAATTAGATTTGCTAATACAGGATACCGGGACAAATATATATCAATCCTATCTAGGAGAGGATCAGAGTAGTCAAAGAGCTCTTAGGTAAATACTGATATTGCTACCAATTCAAACAGGACTAAATACTGATGGAGAGAATTATATTTCTCCACAGACAATCCTCGACAATATCGGAAAAAGCTAGGAAATGGTTTACCAAAAGGAGAGTTTGGATTCGCACACAATTTCCGATGAGAATCGTCAGTGGACCACATTTAAAAATTTATCTTTCTTTAGAGGGTGAATGGTTGGAGGTCAATGACTTGTATATTCACAATGCTTACAATGGTGTTTTTACAATGAGAGCTAAATAACAACGGCGACGGGCAAAGCTGGTAAACCCTATTGAATTCGCGCGAGCGAGGTGAAGAGAACTCACATACGCGAATGGCCATTAGTAACTTCAGAACCTACTTACAATAGGCTCTTTGTAGAAGATGGCCCCTCTTTATTAAGATTAGATAACTTGGAATTAGGATATAATTTACAAACCAATTCAAAAGAAATTTCGGGACTTCTTTAAGAGCATACTTCGCGGCAACAGAACCTCATTCCTATCACTGGCTACACAGGTAATTGATCCCTGAAGCAAGAGTAAATGATAGTGAAAACAATAATAATTTCACCTCGGCTTTATCACCGGGAATTGAGAGCGGAGACGTATTTTCACGAGAATCTTTCAACAATGGGTGTGACATTTAATATTCAAATAATAACATTAATCTATCCTAGATATGTTTCAAAAATAATAAGAGGAAACCACACAATATTGAATTGGTGGGTGGCGACCCCATTTTCTTCACTTAAGTTGCGTGCGGAACTTGAAACAAGATAGTACTCGATGGAGTGAACCAAGAGCAGGTCGATGCGAGTACAAATGCGTGTTGATAGATGTATTGAAGGCTTCCGGCCTATTTCAAGAATCGTTGGCCAGCTGGGGTGGTCACAATAGTAATTGGTCATACTACCAGGGCAGCGTTACTCAACGCGAAATTTAGTTCTATTCCTTCAAATAGGTGTGAGCATTTACTTGTGCAAGAATGGTGGTCTCTCTGGCTAAGTAAGTCGGACATATCGAGGTCTATCACTTGCGACATGCCACACGGAAGTGTAATAGTCCTACACAAGTCAAAACACCATACATATCATGGCAATTTACCCCTTATAGCAATAGGAGAGAAATCAATAATTCTTTTGGTGAGCAATAATCTTCAAGATCTAGTAATATTTACAACTGCGGAGCTTATAGCGTATTAAGCACACGCGTTAGTGTATTATGTGGCTAAATCGACTAGCTTGAAATGTGGCCCTTACCAATGTATCACATGAAGTCTTACTAGCGATAAATGAACAAATTCACTACGTATACCAACTCACGCCAAGAAGTATTCGGAAGGTTTATTCATTGAGCGCTCCACATACTCGGGATAATGGTAGCTCTTTTTGTCTTATTGGCACCACACACAGACCACGAATGGATTTTTATACTGCTCATTCGCAATCCTTGCAAAGCTAATATTCTAAATGCCAGAGGTTTATACACTTGGCCAGGCTCGTATGGGCCGGATGCGAAAGCGATGCAGATGTCGTAATTTCCAGTGACCATAAGCCCACTTTAGCCTCAAATTTCTTATGTTGTGCGTAATGTTTTCAACGCAGCGAAACATGGCGTTCCCATCACGCGAAATAATATACTTCCCTCAAATCGGAACTTACCATATGAATGTAGGAGATCAATGCAAAGGTGGAGATTTTAATCTTGGCCTACGAGGGATGACAACATATTCTATTCTACTGTGAGTACGTCTCTAATAATCAACATTTGTGTCGATTACACAGGAACAATCCAGGCACATGCCTATCGACTTCATTAGAGCTGAATTCTATAAGTCCGAGCGCGTTTTGAGGAGGAATCCACTCTCAACATGATCGTGGAGAAAACAAATCACTTCATCACGGAGGATACAATTTCGTCTCCACATGGCTCTAGATTGGTTATAGGAATGTGACACGGCAGAATCAACAGATCCTAAATTGGTTCCTACCCTGCACTAACCCTATCACCGCCCAAGAATTTATAATGACACAATCCTTTTCCAAATGCGTCTGCGTCAGTCAGCTAGAGTGGGTAAGGGGAATTGAAAGTATGATCACGATGGGAGGTTCCAAGTTTGTTCATAATAGTGGAGTAATGAACTTATGTTCCTGATATTACTCCGATTGGCCAGACCATGTGTGCTTAACCAAAGCAATAGAGATCAGCTTTCCGTCAAGGTAAAACCTGCTTGCGGCACTTACAACGAATAAACCAAGTAAGAACAAAGAGCAAGCGTGGGCATTCCGCTTTAACTGCATAACTCTCAGACGTCAATTTAACAATGACGCGAAGTTGAAAGTGTTGCAGTAAGCTTCTTTCGACGAACTGATCAAAATTAGATTTGGCAAGTGGAATCAACCATGTGGGAAAAAGGTCAATCGGAAGGCCTTTCAGAGGCACATTCCCCGATTCCCACTTGAATCTTATAAACGAAAATTCCTAATTTAGTTTCAGAATCCAGGTTATTGGAGAGGGCTGAATTTCAATACCCTTTGGAAAGGAAGTGTACATTTGTGCACTTACCTTTTTTTTAAATCCCCATGAAAGAATCTGAGAAAAATATCCTATTTCTAACCTGTGAATTTTCAATTTTCTCATTTCTGCAAGCAGGAACAACAAAACTCTTAAGCAATGAGTATCATGCATTTGTTCTTCCGGATAGGTAAACCGAGTGCGGAATTGTCATATAAATGAGTGTGGTCTGAGGCATAATAACCCCTCCCTGGAGCAAAGATAAAACCCTTACAAAGACCTTTGCGGAAATTATATAAAATACGGCGAGTCCGGCCTGATGTCGAGAGCACTGGTGCGAAGTTCATAAATTTCGATCGGGCTACCTACGATATTCTCTTTTTGTCTAGGAAACAAACTTCAAGAACGAAACTTTTCCCTAAATCAAGGAATCTAAAATTCATAGATATTACTTGGGGCAAGATAAGTCGCCCTCTAACATCACTAGAGCAGTTGGTCAACTGGTAGTCAGCTATGGCTCTCCAGCCAAATAAATATTGCACTGGTATTACGTGCGTATACTTTTTGTTGTAAATTCCGGTGCCCTTGGTGGTTTGAACAAGACACTAATCGAGCTTTTTTATGCGATATGAAAGAGGTCAGACTAAACCGGCTATCGCTTTGGCGAGCGAGACATGAGAGGTATAGCGCGGACGAAATTAATAGCAGAGGTAACGATCAATCGCTCACATCCAGTCATAGAGCGGGTATATTTTTAGACTTTCTAGATCAAGAGGATCGTGAAGATCTGCTCTCTAATAGACTTATCTTCTTAGTATACCATTTAGAGAGTCTGATCCAGTATTTTGTGATATCTTTATGAGACCTACGATTAGGGTCAGCGAGAAGAAAGAAGATGCCTGTATATGGCGGAAATCACAACTCTATATCGAAAATGATGGCGATCACTTTACCGATTGCAGTGAAGCCTGAGGAAATCATGGGCAGCTGCATTGGTTATGGATTTGGGTGCTCCCCGCTGGGGGCGGAATTTTAAATGAAGGATACTTGCCAGACTAATATGTTTCCAAACGATTTTTTCGACGTGACTAACCTTTACCTCAATAAATACAAAACGGTACATTTTCCGAATGGCTTCCTGAGAACTGCTCCCCCGGAATCAGCATGGGATCCATGGAGCGATATTGCTGATCTAGACAATGATACTCGCCGGATAGTTTTTTGTCACCGAGATGCTCCCAGCAGTATACGGAGCAGTCAAGACGCAAAACCCCTTTTTTTGAGAGATTGGGATAAAGCTTCAGGCAATAGCAAAGCAGGCTATCATCAACCATTTTGGACCCCAAAACACCTTGCCAGCGAAACTTGGGTTTCAGAACCGGGGAACCATCTGCACATTTTTGCGAAGTCTCTAGGCAAGCTAAAGTACCGCATGCGACGAGGATTGGAGTTGGGGCGCATTGATCTTTGGGACTAAGCGGATAAATGATGGCCTGAAAGACATCTCTTAGTCGCCAATGGAATGTAAATGATTGACTGATTTTGACTATGTAGAAACTTTCATGTAAATAATACAGGAAAACATCAGCGAATTCAGGAAAGACTCGATGCTCGACTAATATGATGATGAATTCCCGCTCCATTCCCCCAACAGAATTATTGGTTCAAAGAATTATGGAGATTTGGAGATTTAGAGAAATGAATCCAGTACACAGGGATTGGATAAGTTGACCTTCAGCAACCAGATCAGTTTATGGGAGATTTGGATAATGACGGAGACTTAGATTTGATCATCAAACAATCTAAACGATCAAGCATTTAATCTACCAAAATCTAGCCGTTGACCAATAGCTGGAAACTACCCCTCCAGCTCAATCTGGGAAATGCCTCGCGGCAAGATACCTGCTTATCGCAAAAAATAGGAAATCGCTATTTTTCCAAGAATTCCCAGCCCAGTCAAGGTCTACCTCTCTTCAGTGGATCAGACCCGTTCATTTTGGCTTGGGACACCAGTGGAAGTTTTTAGTAGTTGGCGAGTATGTGATTTGGCCAGACCAACAACTGACCGAATGGTCAATGTCAAAACCAATCAAAAAATCAATCCTAAAAAAACGATTGGGAATTCCGATGTTCCAACGCTGCCCTTAATCGGACCACTACACCCTTTTTCCACAGTTTGATTTAAAAAAGCTTCCTTCTCAAGTCCAAAATGACTTTGCCGACTTCGATAGAGAATCGACTCAGATTCTGGATGATCAGCGACGTAACGGACAAAAGTGGCCAAAGCTATGTGAATGGAGATGGACTAGGAGACCTCTTCATTCCCGGAGTCTATGGGATACTCCTCCACACTTTGGATGCAAGGTGAAGAAACGGGAAATTCATCGCTTTCCAACACTGTCCCTCATTCGAAAAAGATAAAAAATAGCTGATATGCTGATATTTCTTATGATCTAAATGGGTGCAAGCTTTCCAGATTTGGGTAGTTGCTAGCGGAAAGTATCGAATTCCCCGTGAATGACTACGCCTATCAAGATCGGCTTGTTATCTGAATGAATGGAAAGGAAATTTCTCTGGACTTCATCGCCCCTTTTCCATACCCAGCCCTACGCCTTTATTCTTGGGGGGGATTTGGATGCAGGATGGAGATGCTTGAATCTGGTTTCTGGGGTTTCGGCTCCAATTCGCAATATGCCTACGGAGTCCAGGCAGGAGGTTGATTTTGGGCAAAAGTGAGGCGGCCAAGGAAATTTTTAGCTTTATTTCCAATCAACTAGGCGAAAACTTAAAAATCCATTGAAATGCTGAACCGCCGGTAGCTTTTCCGAATCTAGATGGAGATGGAATTTCTTGAGGCTCAAATCCTAGCTGGTGAGTGGCACCATTATGATTTGTGCCTTAGGAAAATGGCCAATTCGTTAATTCGCTCGAGGAAATTTTGGGGATTCCCTCAGCAGCTGGGAACTTTGGAATACGATCTTGGTTGAGGATCTGAATGGCGATGGCAAATCCGGAGATATCAATCGCAGGAAATCGAGCCTTGAATATGAGGTTTCTACCAGTTCGGATGCCCTGAACTTCGGATGCTTTTGTCATGACTTTGAATCAAAAAACGGAGCTGTGGAACAAATTTATTAGTAAGACCAGCAGCAAACGCCGAAGGTGGCTATTCCTTGGCGTGGATGAAGAATACCTTAGCTCCAAAACAAAATTTCCCACTCTTGCGAGAAATTACTAGACCTAAGTCACGCCTCCTACCCAAAATAAAACCATTGAATATACTTTTCTTCGCAGAATCCATTCTAAATATCAAAATCATAACTTTGAGTGTGGCAAACATTGGCAACTACAAACTTTGGATAATGAACGGGTAGTATGGGAATTCAAAGAGCAAGCACTTCGCTGAAATTCAGCCAAGCCATCCCGTTTAATGACATTGAAAAACATCACTTCTACAGCTGTAAAATTCAGCTTCCTTTTGGAGCAGAAATCCAATCTCGATCAAACCTGAGCTTTGGATGCCGCAAAATGGGGAAAGCTATGGATGGTCCACTAGCATGCAAACAATGGATCTGGAAAGACCTTACTTTCCTGAGCAAAGTGGAATCTTTATCCCAGGAGAATCAGAAGATTTTCCAACAAATTAAAATTAAAAAAATAAGTCCTAATTTCGAGCTCCACATATCGATAATAGGAAAACCCGAGGCGGCATTTAGATAATCCGCTATGTCTTTTTTTCGCTCTTTGGGATAATAAATTACCTGCTTAGTTCCTGCAATCTGAATGTGAAAAAATCGATAAGCAGAGATACTCGCCTCAGCTGCGAAAATCTGTCAAACGAGTTATTTTCTTGTGGCTTTCCTTCGGAATGGACACACCACAAGCAATTCTTAACGCAAAACCTGCTCGAGGTACTGACTAGGAAGCGCGTCCCTCTCCCAATGGTCCGGGTGAACTTTCGTCGAAATATGCGGTAGATCTTCCCATCAACGGAAATCCAGCGAAAATGCCTTTTTATTCCAAAAATTTGAGATGAGAAATCTACATGATGCCAATGTGAGTTCTCCCTAATGAGGTTGGGCTCTTTGGGAATGAAGAAATGGGTCCCGTAGAAAAAACTCCGCGAGGATGTGCCGAGGTCTTATTGGAAGAATGGTAGGCGGATCCGAATTTTTTTCGAAGTGGCCAATGACGATAAAGCTTGATCCTTTTGTGGAAAATTGACGGGAATCAAGATCCAGGATTTCAAAAAACATGTTTCTACGCTCGTGAAGGGTTTGAGATTCAGTGGATCTGAAAAATCCAAAAAAGAACTAGTGAAATAGAACCGGCATGAAACAAAAGCCTTCCAACTCTTAGCTTCTTACTTACCTTGCTTTTTGCCTGTAGGGAAAAAGAGCTTCCTCGGCCACCCAATCCGCTGTTTAATCCCCAATTCAGCCTTCGGAATCCGGTATTACTTTTAAAGTCTAATGACTGACTTTCGATGAATCATCTCAATCATTTCAAGCTCATCGGAATTTATTACAAGGCGGAGGAAGTCACTGGGTGGAATGTGAATAACGATGGGCTTACTGGATATTATTTCACTGCCTAACCTTGGCCCAAACCAGCTTTTACCCTCAACAAAGGCGATTCAAAATTTTTGAGAATGTCACAGTATAAAGCGGCGTAGCAGGAAACTCGGTGCTTGGAGCACTGGAGTGGCAATGGAGATGTCAACGGCGCATTTCACTTTTGGATATACTTTACGCTCTGAGCAACTCAAGGGGATATCTATGGCGACAACAACAAAACGAGCTGTTCATCAACAAGGAGACGGACTTTTACCCCGAGCAGGCGGAAGCCTTTGGCCTAGCCGATCAAGGGCTTTTTCTACCCCATGCGGCGGTTTTCTTTAGAAACTATGACAAAGACGGAGACCTGGGATGATCTACTTGCCTGCAACAATAAGCTATCAGGCATCGGAAACGTTCAATAAGAATGGCACAAATGAGCGTCCCAAACGAGATGCTGTGGGCGGTGATAAGCTTTTTTAGAAGATGACGACAACACCTTTACCGATGTACAAGCCGAGGAAGATGGGATCTAACGGTTCGACCATCGGCACTTTGGCTTAGGAATCACCATTGGCGATGTCCATTATCAGGACCACTTGGGCCGGATAATCTTATCTCCAATGATTTCCTTTCGAAAGATTACCTCTATATTCAAATAATCAAGACGGAACCTTCTACGGATTCACTTCGAATTCCTTATCCAGTGCGCCGTCGACATAATCTCGGGGCATCCAAGGGAGCCGATATCGCAGATATCAATGGAGATGGATTATTGGCATATTTTCGTCACGGACATGTTGCCAGGAGTCTGCCTACCCGGCTGAAGCCAAGTCACTACTTTCCGAGAATTGGGGACAAGTTCCAATTTCATAAAACCCACGGTTACAATTACCAATTTTCCTCGAAATATGCTCCACGTCAACAATGGCGACGGACAATTCAGTGAGAGGGTCCAGATTGTCAAATGTAGAGGCACCGACTGGAGAGCTGGGGACATTGCTTTTGCATATGGACATGATGGCAACGGGATCTTGCTTCACAATTCGCAATGGAATTTTATCAGGATAATTACCGATTTGGATTACCTAAATTTATCAGCACGGAGTACGAGACCAAAAAAGCAAATATTTCTGAATCTGGAGTGAACTACAAGGCTTTTGGATTGATCCTACCGGATCAATTCAACCCAATTTCGCTTACGGCGGAAAATCTTGGCGAGAGTCTCCCAATTTGAGAATATGGCGCGAGAGCAATAGGATTGAGGGTGAAGCGATTCATTCTCCGAATAGGTGCCGCTTATGGAGATCTGAATAATGATGGAAGCTTGGTTTGGTAGTTCAGCAATGTGAAAATAAGCCAGCTTCTATTTTCAAAAACATGGGACGAACACTGAGTCCCTGAAAAATCATTTTTCACAGTTGAAATGTAGAAAGAGAAAGGGGCGAATACCGCTAGGAATTTTGGAGTACAATCCCAAGTGATAAGCTGGTTGAAGAAGCCTTTTCTATAACCGAAACAAATTCTAACCGGGCTTTCAATCTGTCGGTAGATTCCAAAACCTGACGCATAAAGGTTTGGGCAAACAATGCGTAGTTGACAAGATCATTGCTTCTGGCCGGATGGCAAATTACAGCCTTGCTAGAGAATGTAAACCTGCTGATCAGCTTCTATTCTTCACGAGTTAAATGGTCAGAAGCATCTGAAATTGCCACCTGAGAATCCCCTTCCTTCGAGGCCAAAAAAGGAGCTGAGAGATTTCTTCGAGAAGATTCCCAGACCGTCGATTTTGTAACATGAGGAAAATCCAATTGGTGGGACTGTATGACCCGTGACGGTTTGACTTATCACAGTACTCCACCCGAAGGTCCAGCTTTTGGCGAAAGCAGATGTCAAGCGGAGGATGGATTTGAATTTGATGCTTTTCTTTGGCGGAGCGAAGGTTTTGAAGCAAGCTCTACCCTAGGAAAATTCAAAATGGAAAATATAACAATCTTAAGAGCAGGCTGCATTTCCAGCGGTCTGATTTCAGAAGATAATAGAATGCTATTTTCTTCGATGCAAATCAGGAATGGGAAACTGACTTAATTTGCTGCTCAGGTGGAAATGGAACTTCCTTAGGTTCGCACAGATCTATCGGACCGTCTCTACCCTGAATGATGGCAAAAGGTAATTTTCACTAAAACTTTGGCGGATTCGAAACGGTTACGAGAGGCAGCTCCAGTGGCGCTACCGCATCGAATCTCATGGAGATGGAGCAATGATTGATTGTTGGAGTTCGATTAGTGCCTTTTGTATATGGTGCGCAGCTTCAAGTACCCTTTGGATCAATGACGGACAGGGAATTTCTCCAATGCAGACGGCGACTTTGGCTCCTCAATTCAAGGAACTTGGAATGATAACTTGATGGGAAAAATCACCGATTGGGATTGGTGATGGGAACGTGGATTTGATCTTTGGTGGGCGATTGGACCTGCGCCGATTCTTTCCGAAATACAGGTGAGAAATTGGAGAAAATCGAAATGCCTAGAACTCCGCCAATTAAGCTCAAAGCTGGTACCCCGGGCACCTTGGAGATTGCAACCTAGATGAGAAATGGTTTTGCTGATTTGATTTGGGAAATAATGGGCTGAATTCCAGATTTTAAAGCAAGCTCCGAAACTCCCCGTTCAAAATGTAACTAAAATGACCTTTGAATCAAAACGATCCAATCGTCACCTTTTTGTTCGGGAAGTAGATGGAAATTCAATACCCTACACGTTAAAGCAGAGCTGGAGAAAGAGACCAAGCTCAAAAAGCGCTAACATCAAATACTCGACTTACAACAATCAGACTTTTTCTGAGATTTTCCCGCTCGACGTAAAATCTCCAGCCATTGTCAGCGAATTGAATAGTCTGGAAATCGGGAGCCTTAATGAATCTAGGCAATGGAAAGTTTGAAATGGAAGCCTTTCCGCCGAGAAATGGCTCAGCGCTCATACATTTTCGCATTCATTCTGAATTTAGATGGGGAATGGGAAAATTAGATTTGATCTTAGGGGGAAATTCTTCTCAAGCCAAAGCAGAAGTCGGGAAATTAGCGACGCGAGTTATGGTGAAGTACTCCTTGGAAATGGGTGACGGAACTTTCCGATACTGGCCAAAACGCTGAAAATGGATTGAAAAGCTTTCTGGGGATAGTTCGGGGCGATTCCAAGATTGCACCAGGGCCAAATTGCTCTTTGTGAAAAAGTAGTGCTCAAGCTGAAATTTGGAAGTTTTTGAAAACAAAAACCCTTCTCCTTGTAGCCTTGGCATTAGCCTTTCTTCGGCTATTCCTGCAAACAGGAAGAAAAAGGGTTCTACCCTTTTTCGAATTGATTCCGGCAGAAGAATCCTGGAGTTGCTTCGAGAACAAACCTGACCTCCAAGATTCCCTGAAATATTCTGGAATACCTCTAACTTCTACAATGGGTGGTGGCGTGTCGAATCGGAAGGATATCACGGCGACGGTCTAACCCGATCTTTACTTTTCAGGCAACCCAGTCCCAACAAACTCTACCTCAAAACATAAGGCAAATTTTCAATTTGAAGACATCACCGGAAAAAGGCCGGAGTCCACGGGTGGATGGAGGTTGGTCGACAGGCGTCCAACCATGGCTGATTCAATTGGCAGACGGACTCTTGGATATTTTATGTTGCCAAGTTCGGCGACCTACAAGCAGATCCGCGAAAAAAATAAGTTTACATCAATCAAGGCCGATCCACTTATCGATTTGGCGGAAGCCTACGGCGTTAAGATTTTCAAGGTTTTAGCACCCAGAGCCTTTTTTCGATCTACGACCGGGATGGAGATTTAGATCTGTATCTTTTGAATCATTCGGTGAAGTCCCCCGAAGTTTTCGCCAGAGCGTCAACCGGAAAAATCCCCGAATGAAGAAGGGGGATCGACTGTTCAATAAACTTGGCTAACGAAGGCGAGCGGGATTTTGTCGATGTCCCCGAAAGCAACAGGGATTTTAATTCCAGTAATTCTCCGGGTTGGATTGGGTTGGGGTGGAATGAAGTCCAATTGAATGATGGCTTGGCCGACCTCTATGTTTCCATGAATTTTTACCGGAAAAATGACTTACCTCTATTTGAACCAAAAAGACGGAACATTCCAAAGAAATCCCGCTCGATTGTTTGAAATTTCCAATACCAGTCGGTATAGCATGGGGAACGACCTGGGGATTGAATATGGAGATGATACCGAGATTTTCATCTTACGGACAATGCTTGCGGAAGAATCCTGAGATCTGGATGAAATCTGTGGTGAGGACAAACCTGAAGTGTACGTTATCAAATTCAAGAAGCAATTTGGCTACAACGATCAAATACGTCCGTAGATCACTTACCAATTGAATCGAGGTGAAAAGGCTTTAGTGAGATTGCACTTTTTGCAGACCCTTTTTGCTATCAGGAAATTGGGAGCTGGTCGGGCCTTTGATTTTGATAAAGGATAATGACGGGGAGACATTCATCGTCACGAATGGAATCGTAAAAGGCGACCGATGACTTGGATTTATCCAATACAGTCAGAATCGATTCCAAATACAAAAATGGAAGATTTACGCAAAAATCAGATTGATTTACTCCCTTACATGTTTAAGGCTCGCCAGATCATAAGGCATTTAGGCAAGGTGTTGATCTTCATTCCAATGAAAGCAACACTGGGGATTGACGCAGCCAGCTATTCCAACGGAACGGCCTATGCAGATCTGGACAACGATGGAGTTTTAGATCTGGTCATCAATAATGCTGGATCAGCCGGCCTTATTATCGAAATCACTCGGAGAAAAAAAATGGAAAATACTTCCCTCTCAATTGATTTTAAAGGCAAACTTGTTGAACCATTCGGAATCGGGGCTAAGGGTTTCCTGTCTTTTCTGGCGAAGAAACTCTTGGCATCAATACGTTTCGGGAACTCGAGGTTTCCAGTGGGTTCGACAGCAAGCGTTGGTTTTTGGTTTGGGTAAAATAATAAAGTAGATTCGGAAGCGTCGATGGGCCAGATGGAAATCTGGAATCCTATTTCTGGACTGATTTTAGGCCAGAAAACCTACTCATGACAGGAACAGAAACTCTATTTCTGCTAAAACATTACCTCTTTTACCGATTCAGATTTTCCAAACAGATCGATTGGAAGCAGGTCCGAGTTAACAATGAAATCGACGAGACCAACCACGGGAATACCTGTCCAAAAAGTTTTGCGACAGCGGACCTGCTTTGGGCTATTGGCGAATGTGATGGCGATGGATTAGGATGTTTTTACCTCGGTGGCGCAAAGGATCAAGCAGGAGCCATTCTTCTTACAAAAACTGCAAGCTGGGAATTCCATTTCACCAATCCAAGCCCAATTCCCAAATGCCTTGCCAAAAGCCGAAAGACGTAGTAGCAGTCGTTTTGCGGATTTCAAACCGGGACGGAAATCTTGACCTATACATCGGCGTGGTGGAAATGAGTACGAGGCTGGGGAAATCTCTTCAATTTTGATCGGATTTATTTGGCGATGGCAAAGTGGATTCAGCTTTATCCATAATGCTTAAACTCCATCGGTGGAAAACACGGCACTATTGCCGGTCCATGACTTTGATCAAGATGGCGACTTGGATATCTTCGTTGAGCAAGTATGGTCCTCGGGAAGATTATGGGGCAAGCCCTAAAAAGCTCACTGTTGATCAACTCAGGGAAAATGGTCAATTCCAGAGATGAAACCTTAGCCCGATTCGGGCAAAATATCGATTTTGGGAATGGTCAAGACCGAGCCTTTGGACAAAACCTAAGCGGCGATGATCCGACTCGAATTAAGTCGCTAACAGGAGATTGGCAAGCCATTCGGGGTTTGAAGTTGCCTCTGAATGGTAAGCTCAAGAAATACTATTCCTGGGCTTGAAAAGTCCCTGCTGGCTGATCGGAAAGTTTACAAGCTGCGGATGTCAATGGAAGATGGCCGAATGGATTTTTGACAGGGAACTTCGGTCTGAATTCAAAAACTGAAGCAAAGTGCCGAAAAACCGATTTGGCTCTAATCATGCAGATTTTTGATGGAATGGTCAAGCCGACCACTTAATCTTCATTACATGGGAGAAAAGTTAGTTCCATTTGACAAGAGATGATTTGATCAAGCCAAATCCCCCTCCTCAAGGGAAGCATAAGCCTTCCTACGCTGACTAATGCCCAAAAGCAGCAC
>Ga0163217_1012021_pt1 | contig 15243 bp, 9 predicted proteins | sample SynspAceP_FD_185933 | JGI IMG/M metagenome (GOLD analysis project Ga0163217, IMG submission 185933) | Saline lake microbial communities from Ace Lake in Antarctica - Synechococcus sp. Ace-P (PacBio error correction) | ecosystem: Environmental > Aquatic > Non-marine Saline and Alkaline > Saline ...
GCCCACCTGCCGTCTTGCTGCGGTCCTCCCGTGCGCATGCCTCGCAGCCCTCGGCTTGTTCCTCGCCTTCTTTCCGTTCCTTAGCCGCCTTTCGATATATACGCCTTCTTCGTGCGCCTGGCCCGCTTGTTTTCGGGTTGGCTCCTGCCGTCGTGCTCGCACCTTTTGTCGCGCTTTGGTTTCCTCTTTCGCGGACTCCGCCGGTTGTTTCATCGCGGCCGGCCCCTGGTCGGTTTCGCCTTCGTTTCGGCCGCGCGGCCCCGCCCCTCCGGTTCTGCCGGCCTGGCCGGGCATCCCCGCATTTCCCCCCCCCTGGGCTCGCGCGTGCGCCGCCGCCTGCCCCTGCCTTGTCCATGCGCTGGTTTCCCGCTCCCAGCGCGCTCGGCTCATCTTTCTCATTGGCCCCGGTTCCCGTCGGCCGCCACGCTCGCTGGGGCTTGTTCCTGGGCCCCAGCCTGTTTCCTTCTCGTCCCGGTTCCGCGCGCGCCTGCCCTGCCCCGCGCGCTGCCCGGTGCGCCGGCGGCCGTCCGTGGTTTCTTGCCGTCCGCCGTGCCCCTCCTCCGTCACGTCTTGGTTGGCGTGCGGGCTCCGAGGCCCCCCTTGGTTCGCGCTCCTGTCCCCCTTCCTTGCGCGGGTCTTGCCGGCGGTCTCCCGTCTCGTTCCTTTTCTGCGCCGGCCTGTTGCGCTTTGTCGCTTCGTGAAGCGCCCGCGTCCTGCTAGCCCGCCGTGCTGCGGCCCCCTGTGCGTCGCTGCCCTTCTCTGTTTGGTACTTCTTCCTTGTTTGCTATCGTTCTCTTCTTGCGCGCTTTGGGCACTTCACGTCCGTCCCCGCCCCTGTCTTTCCTCGTCCCTGCGGGTTCTCCCGGGCTCCGTCCCGCCCCGCTAGTTGTGTCCGCGGCGGTCCTTGGTCGCTCCCCAGTCCAGCGTTGGCCTGCTTGTCCTCCGCCCCGCCGCCCTGGTGCCGCCCTGGCGTTTGCTGCCTGATAGCCCCCCCTTTTGCCGCTTCGCCCGCGTGTTTCCCCTGTTTCTTCCGGGCTGCGCTTCGACCCCTGGTTCCCCGCTCCGGCTTTCCGGCGCGCGGCCCTCGTCTCTCCTCACTCGCTCGTGCTGCGGGACAGCTCCCGCGCGCCGCCCCTGCTCCCCCGCCGAGTCTGCGCCTGCGCGCTGGCTTCGGGTCTTGCCCGCTTGTTCCGTGCTCCGCGTCCGCGCCGCTGCGCCCTTTCCACCTCCCCCGCACCCCTGCTTGCGGGCTTCCTCTGCCGTCGCCTTCGCGCTCGGCGCGCGCGTGTCGGCGCGTTCTTTGGTCGCTTCCCTTCTTCGGCCTTCGCTGCCTGCTGATGCGCCGCTTTGTATCGAACTTTGCTCGTCGCCGGCCCGTCTGGGCGGCCGCGCTGGCGCCCTTTTCCAGCGGGCGTTGCGCTCGTGCTGGCCGCCCGTTCTTGTCCGCTCTTTCCGTCTGCGGTGCCCTGCTGCGTGCCGCCCCCCCCCTCCAGGTCGTGCCGCCTTTCGCTGTGTCCGGCCGCTGTCCCAGCGCGCTGGCGTCCTCGTTCGCGCTCCCCCCTCCTACTGGGTGGGCATGCTCACAACGCCCGTTTCGGGCCCGCTTCGTTTGGCGCGAGGCGCATGGGCTTTCGTCCCGGTCGCCGTGGGTTTTTCCTTGTTCCTTCCGTTTTGCCTCGCTGCTTTCCTGCGTTCGTGCCCCCCCGCTCCGCCGCCGTGCCCCCTCCCCGTCTCCGCGCCCCCCGTTTTTGGGCTCCTCGCCGTTTCCGCCGTACTTGCGTGCCTGCTGTGCCTAGGCGCGGCTCCGTTTTTTTTTGGCTTAAGCACCTGCTTTCCTCTTTTTCCCGCTGTGTGTTGGTTTCCTCGCCGGCCCGCCCTGTCCATGTTTCAGGGTCTTTCTGCTTCCTCTCCCCATCTCTTCTTGCCGTCAGTGCTTTTTTTTCCCTCTTTTCTTGTCTCGTGGTTCCCCGCGTGGTGCGCGCGCCCGGGTTAACGCGTCCCGCGCGGCCTTTTCCGCCGGGTTTGCTCTCTGCTCTTCAAACGGGGTTTGGCTCCGGCCGCCCGCGATTCGTGGCGGCGCTGCCTTCTCTCGTTCGCGGGTCCTCCCCTTGGTTTGGCGCCTCCTCGCTGTCCGCGCGGGTTCTCCCCGGCCGTGCTCCTTTCGCTCCTTGCGTGTTGTGCTCTCCTGTTTTCTCGCCTGTGTTTGCGTTCTCCCGGTGCTTGGGCGCGCCCCTTCGGCGCCGCGCGCCGCGGCGGAGTGGTACTCGTCCTGTGTTTTGTCGTGATGGCCTTGGCCGCGCTCTCCTGCCCGGGCCCGTGGCTTGGCCTGGCCCCGCCCGCCCGTCATTCGCGTGCCCCGGGGGTGGCCGGCTTGCCTGGAGCGCGTTTTGCCCTTGGCCTGTGCCGCGGTTCGCGACCATCGCCGTTTTGCCTCGTGCTTTCCGGCCCTCTCTGCCGCGGCTTCCGCGCGTTTGTTCCGCCGCGTTGTCCGCAGGCGCTCTTTCTGGCCTGTGTCGTCCGTCATGCCGCTTGCGGTCCGCCTCGCCGGTTGTGCCTTGCCGTCTTGGTCTGGGCCTTGGCTTTGCTTGGCCCCGCGGCGTCCCTCCTGCCCCACGCCCGCTCGGCCTTCCTGTGGCGGTCCGTGGTCCCCGTGTCCCCTCCCCGCGCTCGGCCGCGCGCGCCGTGGCGAATCAGCGGCTCCTACCCGCCCGCCTCTGTTTGGCTCTGGCCGCGCGCCGCTCCTCCTTGCCGCCACCTCGCTTGCGTCTCCCGTGCTTTGCTTCGTTTTTTGCTGTGCGCGACCTGGTGTCGCTGTCTCTCCCTGCCCCGTTGTTGGATGGCCGCCTTTGTTGTTTCCCCGGCTCCGCTTGCGTCCTTGCTTCTTGGCTCCCCCCGTTGCCCGTGCGCGCACCCCGCCGCCTGCTTCGCTTTGCGCGCTGGGTTTGCCCCTCCTCGCGTCGCCCGCAGCCGCCGTCCGCCGCTCTTGCTCCGCCTGTCCGGGCGCTGTAGCTCGCCGGCTGGTGCGTCTGGCGCGCCTCTGCCTGTCGCGCCGGTCGGTCTTGCCCACCGCTCGCCTGGCTTGCGTGGCCTCCTGGCCGGGGCCCCCCCTGCTCGCTGCCCCGGCCGCTCGCTGCGCTCCCCTCGTGCCCCGCCCGGCCGCTTCGTTTTTACCCCCGCTGGTCGCTTCGCCTGCTGCGCCTTTCTCTCTTTGTTCTGTCCTCTGGCGTCTTCGGCCTCTGCCGTCCCGCCCCTCGCTCGCCACGCGCTTTCTGCCCTGCCCCGCCCTCGTTTGCTAATTGTGCCCGTCTCGTCGCCCGTCTTGGTCCTCTCTTTCCTGCCTGTCCCCTCACTTCTGGCTCTGCGCCTTTGGTTGTCCCCTCCCGCGTCCCCGTCGCTTTAGCGGTTGTGGCCGGTCTCCCCTCTTCTCAGAAGGAGAAAGACAGAGGCTTTCAACAGTTCTCAGCATATGACTATTACATGGATATTCGTTTCTGAAATAGAGTGGTGTGCATTATTTAATATATATTCAGTATATGACGCAGCATCAGAGCTTCAGACCTTCGCTCACCTACCTCAGTGATCTTTCTCACTGCGCGATTCATGTGTTCCCCGGTGGACATAGTGATTGGGTAATATCATAGATACATACTGCAGCAACGGATCGCACGTCATATTATTTTACAATCAATATATTATACATATTATCATATATAATTAGTGGTTTATGCGTCAGGCCCATCCCCCCTTTCCTCCTGTTTATCGAGATTCCGCGCCTTGTTTTCCCTGGCTTGCGCGTTGCGCTCACCCGCCCGCCCGTGCGCCCGCCGACGTCGCTGCGGACTATGCCCCTTCCATGGGTGGGTGGTGCGTTTCCGTTGCTTCACCGCGCGGCGCCCCACGGGTTGCCCCCCCTCTCTTCCTCCTCCTTTCGTTTGCTCTCTTTGGCTCTCCCCGCTGCTTGCTGCCTTCCGCTCCTTGGGCTCCGCTTTGCCGGGCTGTATGGCTGCCTTCGGCTCCTCCGGTTCCCAGCCCTTCCCGTGTTGTTTGTCTCCCTCGCCCGCCGCGGTGTCCGGTGCCCCTCGCGCTGGCCGCGCCACCTGGCCCCCCTGCACACTCTCTTGCTGGCCCGCCCTGCGCCCTCGCCCCTACGGTCCCCTGCCTTTCATTCCTTTTTCCGCCCCGCCCCCTGCCTGCCTGCCTTCGTCGCCCCGGCGTGCCTGCGTCCTCTTCCTGGCTCTGGCGGCCGCTCACGCGTCCCTGGGCTTCCCCCCCCTGCCCTTTTTCTCTGCCTGGCTCCCCGCCTCCGCTTTTTTTGCGGTCGTGGCCGGGCCCTATCTCCTCCTTTGCCCGCCGCGCTGTTCCATTCCCTGCCGTGTTGGCCGTTGTGCGCGGCGTCGTCTCGACATCCGGGTCGTTTTCCCGCCCGTTGTCCGCTTTTCTCCTGCTGGTGCTTTCCACTCTTTGCGTTCTTCCCCTGCACTCTTTGCCGGCTTGCTACCCTTTTTCGCCCGCCTGTCCCGTTCCTGGTGCCCGGTTTCTCCCGCGCTCCGGTCTTGCTCCCACCCTCTTCGCCGTGTCAGAAATGGGAGTAGGGTAATAGAGTGAGTGAGAGTTCTTTGTCCTCACGGCTACGAGCCATTATGTAGGTGAGTGAGTACTTGAGGCAGTTGAGCTGTTCGTTAGCACCGGAATCGAGGGGCCGCATGTGAAGGGGCGTTCTTGAGGCACAACCATATAGCTGCCCCGCTGTGGCGCTGCTCGTTGTTTTCCCCGTTTCCACGCCGTGTGCCCCCGCCGGGCCCCCCCCCCGCTGTCCGCCCAATGGCTTTGTTGGGTCCTCGGTGCGTTTTCCCGTCGGCAGCGCCGCTTCCGAGCCCGGCTTCTCTCGGCTGCCCGCGGGCGGCATTCGGCCGGCCTGCCCGCCCCGTTGGCGTGCGCCGCCTGGTGGTGGCTTTCTGGGGTGCCTTGTCATGCCTGTCAGCCCGTGGTTCCGCTTGCCTCGTGCTTCCCAGGCTTTTTCCCTTTGCCGCGCCTGGGGTCGGTCTCCATCTTCGGTGTCTTCCCCCGCCCCCACCCGTCGGCTCCCGCATCTCCGCCTGTCCGCTTCCGCCTCCCGCGTATGCTGTGGTAACCCCGTCCTGTTCCCGCCCCCCGGCCGTGGGTTTTGCTCGCCCCCCGTTTGGGTTCGGCCCCGCCTCGCGGTTGGCTGTGGGCTTTTGCCCTGCGGTTTGGCCGGTGCGTCTGCGCCCGCTCACCGGCCGCCCCGCCAGCTTGGCTTGCGTCCGCCGCTGGGCCGCTCTGCGTGGGCGCCCCGGCTCTTGGTCCTGCGGCTTTTGCATCTCCCTCTGTCGCGCCTTTCTTCTTGTCCGCGTGCGTCGTGCCCTGGCCCCCCGCCGTTTGTCCGCCCGTCTGCCGGCGCGGCTTGCCGCGCCCGTTCGGCGGCCACCGCGCCCCGCCGCGCTGGCGCGCCCCGGCTTTTCCGGTTCTCTCGGTCCTGGCCCCCTGTGTCTCCAACGCCTCCCTCTTCTGCGTTGCCCCGCTGGCCCGGCTTTTTTGCCCGCGTCCGCCACGGCGCGGTCTCCGACGTGCCTTCTCCTTTTCTGCGCCGTTTCCGTCTGTATCTTTTTTCTTGCGTTCCGCGCCGCCGCTTGCTGCGGGCTCGCCTCCTTGCTCGCCGCCTCCTCGGGCTTTCCCTCGCTGCTCCGGGTCCGCTGCTCGCGCCCTCCCCCGATGCTCCCTTCGTTTCTCGCTGCTGTCTGCTCTGGCACGCCGCTTGGGCCTTCGCGTCCCCTTCTCCGGGTTCGCGGCCGTTGGCCCGAGCCCCCCCGCCCTCCTTTCGCGCTCCATGCGCTCCCCGCCTCCCGGGGTCGGGCGCACCTGCCCCGTCCGGGGCTTCCCCCGCGACCTGTTTGACTGTTGGTGGCCCCGCCGCCGCCCCGCTTGTTTCTTGCCTGCTATGTCAGGCTGCGCTGCTTTCCTCCTTCCGCCCCCGGGTTCCCCCCCCTCCCTTCCCGCTGGGGCCCTTTTTGTGCGCGCGGGGCCCTGCGCGGCCGCTTTGCCCTGCCGTTCGGCGTCCCCTGGCCTGCTGCCTGCCCGCTTCTCGCTCCCCGCCCTTCCTGCAGTCCTGGCGCCCCTTTGTTCAGCTCTCGTTCCTCCGGTTTCCCTTCGGTTTTCTCCACCCTTCCTTTTTTCTCTTTTTCGCTTGGGGCTCTTGTTTTCCTCTGCATATTTCTCCGTTGGCCCCTTGGCGCTGTTTATTTCCTCCGGCGCGCCCGGCGCTCTCTCGGCCGTCTTTTTTGTCGCGCGTATCTCGCTCTCCTGGTCCCTGGTCCCGCCGCCTGTGCCCCCATTGCCTCGCCTCCTTTTTTTCCGCCGCCTCGGCGTCGCTCTTGCCCCCCCTGCCTTCGGCACCTCCCGCCGGTCTTCAGGTCTGTCCCCCTTCCGCTTCTTCGCCGCCGGATTCGTCTTTGGGTCGCCTTCTCTGTTGGCTGATACCGCGGCGCGTCTTGCGGTCTCTCCGTTTTGCCGTTTTGCGCCTTCGGTGCCGTTGCTCCATTCCTCTGCTTTCCTGTGCGGGGGCTTGCTCCTTCGGCTTTGCCTCTCTGTTTTCTTCCCTTCGCGGCCCATCTCATGCCTGCCTCTTCTTTTCTTGGGTGCTGTTGGCTGCCGGCTCCGTGGTCGCCCCCCCTCCCCTTCCGGGCCTTCCTTCGTTGGGCTGCGTACTGCGGTCTCCCCCGCCCGCCCGCCGCCACCCTCTCCTTCTGGTCGCTGCGCTCTGTTTCCCCGCTCCCCGCGCCCCCCCTTTTGCTCGGTGTGCTTTCGCCGGTTTGTACCCCCCTCGCCCGTTTTCTGTTGTGGCGTGGGGTCGCTGTCCCTCGGGGGTTCGCGGGCCCTGGACGTCCCCCCCTGCGTCGCTGCCTGGCCCCCCACTTCCTCCGCCTCCGTTCACGCGCCCCCTGCCTGCCCGTCTTCTTTCACCCGCCCTGCCTGTGGTGCCCCGCGCCCTTGCCTTGCCCCGTCGGCTCTCCACGGCGCGTGTTGCGCTCCCCTTGCCGTCTCACTTCCCTGTTTTTCCCTCGAGGCTGGGCTTCCCCGCCCTCTTGTTCTCTCCTGCTGGCTGGTCGGTTTATTTGCCGCAGCCTCTGCTGCTTCTGGCCGCCGCCGCGGTGCCCGCCACGCTTTCCCCCCGGCGCCCTTGCCCACGCTTCGGCCCCCGGTTTCCGCCCGTTACCGTTGGTGGGCCTCGCTCCCCGTTTCTCGCAGGCCCCTCCCCCGGTCGCCGCCCGTGGGGTGATGTCCGTTTCCGCTTGGGTCTGTTCGCTTGCCGCTTGCGCTTCCGATTTGGCTTTGAGGTTGCCCTTGCGGTTTGCGTTGCAGACTTGCGTTGCTCCGTCGGCCTTCTCGTGTGCGTCCCTCCTGCAGCGTCACCGCCGCGCTTCCGCGCTGCGTTGCCCCCCACCCGCTGCTCCTCGCTTGGTTTGCCTGCAGGCAGCCGTTTCCGGGCGCTGTCCGTCCGATGCCCCCAGCTGTTTGGTTGACTCTCGGCGCTTATGCGCGGAAATACTACCACGCTGCCGCTGGTTGATCACACCCTGTTGGGTGCAAGTATATTACTCCTAGAGATAAATTACAGAACCGCGAGAGCTTCTTATCATGAGAGCACTGAAGGGAGGGAGATAAAGCTTTAAATGGCATACTTTGTACACAATACGCACACCATAGGAATGAGGCGGTGCGTCAAAGTGAGCGCCACAGGCCACGACACAGGGTTGCCAGTCATTATGAGACACACCCACTGCCACCGCAATCACTCACTTGCGCGCTCAGATCAGGGATCCAGACAGAATATATATTGCACTCGGTACATCTCGGACATTAACGTAAGAGCGAGCTGCACTGCGCAACGACCGCCCGCGCCGTCCTCCGGAGTTCGCACGTGGCGCTGACGCCGCACCGTGTTCGACATACCACAGCAGATGGACAGTGACTCGACTCAAGAGAGGCACCCGGCACACTACATCCAACGGTCCGCAGGCCGCCTTACAACGGACGCCAAAGATAGACTAGTCCGAACGAGGTCTGTCGCTCGGCTGCTCCGGCACACACACACAAGGTACCACGCACACCTACGACGGAGTTATTTGTCACATCACGACGCAACGCAGACGACGGCGGTCACGACGAGTGTGAAGGCTGCCGGCCGGTGGATACTGCAGCATCCTCTGGGGGCATACAGCGTGTGTCACTCCGACGGTATGGAAGCGTATCCTGTCATATCGAGAGCTGCGAGCCGCGCGCGCCCGCGCCTGTTGCGCCCTGGCCGGGGGCGCTGTTGCCCCGTGCGGCGACTCTGCTGTTATGTTTTTTGGTTTGCGTTTGTCGCCCTCCCGTGGCCCTCCCCCCTCGTGCTCCCCCGGTGCGTGCGCCCCGTCCCCCCGGTCGCGGTGCCTTGGTGGCCTGCTCGCCTATTCGCTCTTCGTGGCTGCGTCTTCGGTTGTCCCCGGGCTGCGCCTCGCCGTTGCCCTGGTTAGCTCCCACCGCGTGGCTGGCGTGCGTCCGCCTCTTCCGGCCCCCGCCCCCCTCGCTCTTTTTTTGTCCCGGTTTTCCGGCCGCGTTGTGGGCGCCTCCCCCCGCGCCTGCCCGCCCTGCTACTTCCTCCGTTGCCTGTCCCCGAGTTTGGCCGCGATTTCCCGCCTGCCGTCTGGGAGTTCCTTCCCTCCTCCTGGGCCTCGGCCCCGATGTTTTTGCTGTCTTGCGCCACGGTCTGCCCCCGTCTCCCCCCCGCCGGCGTTTTCGGGTGCGCGGCGTCCGCCGCCTTGGTGCGCGCGGGTTTGGCCTTGGGCCTGTTCCCGCCGCCTGGCTGTGCTCCCGTTGGCCTGCCGTCGGCGGGCCTGTTTCGGCCCCGCGCGGGCTGTCGCCTCCCCGGCCCGGTGCCTGCCGCCCCGCGGTCAGCCTTCCTCGTTTTTGGTGCGCGTGCGCTTGGCGCATCGCCTTCTCGGTCCTGGTCCCCCATGCCTCAGCGCGCTCCGGCCTTGCGCTGGTCGGCTTGGAGGTGGCCTGCTGCCTGCGCTCCGCCTGTGCGTCCCGTTGCCGCCGGGCCGGTCTCCGTCGCAACGTCCCGGGCCGTGGCCTTCGCGTGCGGTCGCTACGCTCCTTCTCCCGTCTCTAGGGTCGCTCCGCGCTCTCTGCTGCGTTGCGCCGGTCTGCTCGACTCGCTGCGTCTGGGTGGCCCCTCGCGCGCGAGTTTGCTGCGTCCCGGTCTCGGCTGGCCGCCCTGTCGCCTGCTGTTGCGCGCGTGGTTCGCGCCCCTCCTCCTGGTTGCCCGGTGCGGGCCCTGCCGCATCCCCGGCTCCTCGCCGTGCCCCCTTGCATGCGCGCGTTCCCCCTGCGCTGCGGCTTCGCTCCTGCCTCCGCCTCCCCCGCTCGCCGGGTCGTTCGCCCCTCGGTCCTCTCTTGGGTCTCCGCGTGCGTTTCCCGCTTCGCTGCTCTCCTCCCGCTGGTTCCGCTGCCCCCTGCCTTTGGCCCGCTTTGCCCGGTGTTTCCTCCTTTGTTCGTCTTTTTGTACCACGCCGTCGTCTTTTGTCCTTCTGCTGCCCTTGCCTGTTCTTGTTCAGCGGCGTCTCCGCCGGCTGGCCTTGGCGCGGCCGGCTGTGTTGTCGCACTGTGCCTCTTGATTATTCTTCTTCGCCTCTGTAGGGTTGTTTCGTCTTTCGCTCCCCGCTTCCCCCGTCCCTGATGTCCCAGCTCTCCCCCCCTCTTTTGCCCTTCGTCCCTCCCGCGGCTTGGCTGGCGCTTGGCGCTTCGCCAGGCGAGGCCCGCTCGAGCCTGGCCTTGTGGCTGTTTGTGCGGTTGCTTGGTGCCGCCGCGCTTCGGTTCCTCTTTGTGTGTTCCCCCGGGCTTGCTCCTCGGGGGCGCGCCGTCATCTCCCGCTCCCGCTGCGTGCCTGCCTGGCTCCCCCACTTCCTCCCCCCGCCCCCCTTCTTCTCGCTGCCAGCCGACGCTCCGCCCTTTGCTCGTCCTCGCCCGCCGTCCTCCTTTGTTTTATGCCCCCGCTCCTGCGTTTGCACCCGTCTGCTCCGCGCCTTTGCTGGCGCTTTCTTTGTGTCGCTGCCCCGCGCCCTGGGTGGCCGTCTCCCCGGTCCAGCTCTGGTCGCCCCTTCCATCCACGGCCCGGTGCTCGCCGCGCTGGCGCTTGTGGCTCGCGCTCACCCCCCCAGTGGTCGTCTGCAGCCCCGTCCGCCCTCTGCCGCCGCGTGTGGTTGGCGGTGCGTTGGGGTGGGGCCTAGCTGCCTGTCGCGTTGTTGCTGGTGGCCGCGCCGGCCTGGAGGCGGCTGCCGGCGCCGTTGCCCCCCGCAGTGCATAGCACGCCGCCCGGCCCGCTTCCCGCTCGCCGCCGTTCGTGGTGTTTCCCTTTGCGCCTTGGCCCCTTGGCGGCACCCGCGCGTTTGTGGTGGCTGCGCGTGCCGCGGCCGCTTCCGCGGCGCCCGCCCCCTCGCCCCCGTCGGTATGGGCCTCTCTGGTGCGGTTCTTCTTTCTCCCGCCGTCCTCCCCGCGGCCGGCCCCTTCCCCTTCCCGCTACTCCCGCCGGTTTCCGGTCGGCTTTCCGGTGGCCCCGGCCGCCGCTCCCTCCGCCTGCCTGTGGTTCGCGTGTCGGGCCTGCCCCCTCTTGCTTGGCTGGCGGTCTACGGCCCGCTCCGTCTTGTGGTTCTTGGCGCGCGTGGTGTGGCCCCCGCGCGGCGCCGCCTCGCGCCTGCTGGCCGGGTGCGCTGGCCCGCCGATGCTGTGTTGCCCGTCGTTGTGTTAGCCCCTTGGTCCCCGCCCTGTTTCCTGCCGGCGGCCCGGTTCTTTGCCCGCTCGTTCTGGTGGTTCCGTCCCGGTTTTCTCCCCTTGTGCCCGCGGTTTGCACTTGCCCCTCGCTTTGCCCGTCGCCGCATCCGCTCTCTCGGCCCTCCCGGTCGCCTCGGCCTTCCTCGTGGATCGACGGGTTGTTTGCGTGCGCTCTAGCCCCTTTGTTTTCCTGTCTGGGCCCGCGGCGTCGTCCGTGCTTCCTCCCCATGCCCCCGCCCCCCGCCCCCGCTCCGCCGGTCCCCCCCCCGTGCCTTCACCCCTTTTTACCATGCCCGCGTCCCGCTGCTCCGCGCGGTTTTGTTGGTGGGCGGCGTTTTTGTTTCTCCCCCGCCCGCCCGGGGCGCCGGCGCCGGCCCGTCCCCGGGCCCCCGCCCCGCCGCTGCCCGCCTCGGTGGCCACCTGCGCTCGCCGGTTTTCCTGGGCGCTGGCTCGCGGTCTTCCGCCGCTCCTTGCCCCGCGCCCTCGGGCCCAGCCATTGCGGCGCGTTGGTCCAGCCCCGCGTGGGTTGTCGCCCTCTGTCTTCGCCCGCGGCTGTCCTGCCCTCCCCTCTCTTGCGCTCGCGTCGTGCCGGTTCAAGTCCGGGCCCCGCCTTTGCCCGCTGTTGTGGTGGCGCTTGCCTTTGCTGGCTCTCCCGCGTCCCGCGCCTCGTCCCGTCGCTGTTGGTCCCCGCCCCCCCTTTCCTGCCGCGATCGCTCCGTCGGCTTCGCTTGGGCTCCTCTTGGTTCTTCTCTCTTGGCCGGTCCCGCTGCCCCCGGCCCCCCTTTTTCGTCCTGCGTCCCCGCTGCTCGGCCTCCCGGCCTGCCGCCCCCCCCGCCGCGTCCTTGCTGGTCCCGCCTCCCGCCCGTGTTGGGTTCCGTCTCTGCCGTGCCGCTGGCTTGCCCGGGGCCCCCTCCCTTGCCTTGCTGTCGCCCCGCCCCCCGGTGCGCCCACTCCCGCCCCCCCGCGTCTCAGGTCGGCCTCCCGCTGGTGCCAGCCGCTGCGCCGCGGGCTCCCCGCCTCCCGCCGCGACGCCCCCGGCCGCCCCCGTTGCTGTGGCCCTCGCATCCGCCCTCCTTTTTTGCCCCCGCGCTGTCTCGTTGCTCCTTGCTCTCCCTCCTGCTTGCTGCGGGGCCCTCCCGCGCCCCGGCTGCGCCTGGTCCTGCCGCGCGGCCGTCTGCTTCTTGCTCGGCCTCCGCCTCTCGTTTCCGGCTTGCCCCGCGCCCGGCCTCGCCTCGCGTTGCGTCGTGTCAGCCTTTCTCTCTCTGGTCATGGCCCTGTGCCGCTCCGCCTCGCTCCGTCCCTGCCAGTTGGCCTGCCCCGTTGCCCGCTCGCGGCGTCCCTTTCGGTGCTGCTCGTGCCCGCTTTTCTCTTTTGCGGTTTCGTGCCCCGTGCTCCGTCTCGCCGCTCGGTGGCCGCTGCTCTGCCCCTCGCGCGGTTGGTGTCGGCCGCGTTCGTCTGCCGCGTGTCGCGTGCCCGCCCCGCGTTCGGCCTCGTTGCCGTCTCGGTCCTCGGTCCTCCGTCCTTGGGCTCCGTGGCGCGCCTTGGGCTTTCGTGTGTTGTTTGGTGTGTTGTTTTGGTTTGTTGCTGCTGTCTTGCCCTCGGCTCGCGTGGCTCTTCGTGTTCCCGTGTTCCCCGCCCGCTGTCGTCTGTTGTCGGCCTGTGCTCGGGCTTGTCGCGCCGCTGTGCTGCGCTCTTGCCGCCGACCCGCGCGCGTCCCGTCCTGCGGTCACCGGTTGCTTTCTGTCCCTCCCCCCCCTTCCGTGGCCGTCTCGCGGCGCTTGCCGGCCTGCTCCGGCCGTTTCCGTTGCCCTTATTTGCTCCGCTTGTGTTCGCCGCGCCTTGGGCTGGCCTCCCTCCCTCCCCTGGGCGTTGCGCGCTCGCCTGGGTTCGCGTTCTGGGCGCCCGGCCGTGCCCCCCTTTGTGGCCCGCTTTGGCGCTCCGCGCCGCGCTGGTTATTTTTCCTGCCCCCGCCTCCCATCCCGCCCCCCATGCTCCCGCTCCCCCTCACCCCGTGTGGTGCCCCCTCCTCCACCCTGTTCGTTGCCAGGCCCCCCTTGCCGGTGCCCGCTGCCGTTGTGCGCGGCTATGTCCGCGCCTCACGCCACCCGCCCGTGCCGCCAGTGGTCCCTTGGTCGGTCCCCGCCGCCCAGCTGCCTTTTGGGGGCTATGCTTCCCGCCATTTGTTGGCTTTGCTCCGGTGCCCCCTCCGCGACCCTGGCCGGTCGCCCCCGCCCTGCGCGCTCTCCCGGTTGCTTGCGACTTTCGCCGCGCGCCGCGTCCCCCGCGCCTCCCTGGGGCGTGTTGCCGCGCCTCTTCCTCGCCCCCCCCCCCGGCCGCCTGCTGCTCAGCCCCCTTCCTGCCGTCTCCCCTCCCTTGCCGTGCTTCGCTTCCCTGTCCGTCCGTTTTTCTCCGCCTGGTGTTCCGCCGTGCCGGTGGACATTGTTGGCTCGTTTCCGGCTTCCTGCCGCCCGCGCTGCTCTTACTCGAGTGTGAGCCAAGAAACTGCCGGCAACAAGAACCGCTGGCGCAGTCTCCCGAACGCTAGTGCATAACAAGCATATGTTATAACCTATAGTATCTATTCCGAGGCCACAACGAAGGTGGCAGGAATGAGCGCTGACCCTCCACGGTGCCCTCTTCTTCTTCCTTGCGCGCCCTGTGCCGGCCTCCTTGTGCGGTCCCCCTCTGGTGGCCTTGTGTTGCCTGTGTGTCCCCTGCGCCCGCCGCGGCCTCGCGGCCGGTTTTGCGACTCTTGTGGTGGCCGCGGTGCGGTGGCCCGCGGGTGCCCGATCGCTTTGCAAGTTGGTCGGTGCGCTCCGCCGCGCTTCTCAGCAAGTTGACGCGGCTGTGCAATGGCGTCTTGTACTTGCGCGCACCACACAAGGTGCGCTACATCGGTGCATACAGGACTCCTGCAGCACGCGACAACGAGGAGTAGTGTGCTTGAACACTTCCGTGCAGCTTTTCGCAAGTTGCCTGCACCGCGCCCAAGAACAGTGTAACGGCAGAGGTAGACTATGTGTGAGTATAACTCAAGTGTGCAACATATATAGGCGACGTGGAAGCAAATATGCCGTGCCCGCCTTGCCCCTTCTCTCCCCCACACTTAAAGTAGCGACCGATGTCACGGGTCACTGCCTTTCCCGAGCTCTCGTTGCGTGCCCGCCTGTCCCCCGTTGAGGATTAAATTTGTGTGTATACCAACAGTGAGATAAACTATATATAGTTTTATAGAGCATAATGAGAGAAAGCGTTGCTCGGGTTTCGGATATATAGTCCGCGAAGCATAGTGCGACCTCATCAGCTAATTAGTTTGTTTCTAGGGTTGATTGCGCTCGCCTGAGCAGGCCCCAGGTGCCCTCGCAAGAACGGCCCACGGCCTATCTGCCTGCCGTGCTATCCGCTCTCCCGCAGTCATTCCTTAGACAGAACGCCGACGAGACGTTGGCCCCGCCGTGGCCCCGGCGAAGATTGACGAGAGGTTCTAGACCCGACTGCTCCGCGTCCCGTTAGCCAAGCCCGGCCTCTCGGGCCTTGCGGCGTGGCGCCTGTTGTCCCCCGTCTGCCCCCTGCCCATTTGGTGGCACACCGCCTCCTGCTTCCGGCCCGGTGCGCGCCGGCGTCTGCGCGGCCCTGCTGTTGCCCGCCGTCGTGGCGTCTTGCTCACCGCTCCCCTTCGCGTTGTGCCCAGCTATGCTTGACGGCTTTGGTCCCCCGCTCGTGTGGTGCTCGTTTGCTCTGCGCGCGCGTCTCCTTCTCTGGGTTCCCCCTCTTCCGCCGTCGGGTTGGCGGGCCTTTCCGGCGGCCCGCGCCCCCCTTGCCCGGCTGCCCTGCGCTCACCCAGCTGGGCTCCCTGCCCGTGCCCCGGGTGCGCGATCCGGCCCCGGTGCGGTTTTTGTCCGACACGGCCGGTCGTGGTGCTCTTCTACCGGGTCTGGTGGCGTGTGGTCTAGGCCGGCTGGCGCGGCGCCCGCGCGGCCTTTGCGTGGGGCTGGTGCTCTTCGCGGCTTTTCTCCTCGGCTCCCTCCTGCTTGCTCGCCGCCGGTCTGTTTTTGGCTGCCCTTCAGAGGGTCCCCTTTGTTGTTGGTTGCCCCGGTGCCCTCGGCCCCCATGGCTTTCCGCCTGCACTCCCCTCGTCCGCGGGGCTGTCGTTGCCCCGCCCCGGGCCCCTTGGTCCCGGAGACTGTTCGTGGTGCTCGTTCGGCGCTATTCTTTGCTGCTTCCCCGCGGCTGTGTGCCGCCGTCGTTGTCCTGTCCCCTGCCCCGTGGTGTCAAGTTCTCGGTTTGGCCCCCACACCGGTGTGTGGCTTGTTGGGCGGGTCTGCCCTTGGGCGTTGCTGATGAGGCCTTGGGCACGGGCCTTCCGCCTCCCCCTGTGCGCTGATCGGCCGCTTTTCCCCGGGTTGGCCCGGGCCG
>Ga0163217_1059726_pt1 | contig 15242 bp, 16 predicted proteins | sample SynspAceP_FD_185933 | JGI IMG/M metagenome (GOLD analysis project Ga0163217, IMG submission 185933) | Saline lake microbial communities from Ace Lake in Antarctica - Synechococcus sp. Ace-P (PacBio error correction) | ecosystem: Environmental > Aquatic > Non-marine Saline and Alkaline > Saline ...
AACAGGGCCCATTCACGAAAGACCCGAGCCAGAATTTTTCTGCGAAACACCGCCCTGGTACGTCCCACTACGAGGTGGAAGACGCCGGCGAGCTTGTGCGGAAGCCAACGGCATTACCAGCGAATTTCTGTGATCGGCTTTGATCCCGGGTGTAACGTCAATTGCCTATGCGGCGCTGGCCAGAGTCGAGAGATTATTTCGACAGCTGTCTAGTGAATATCGACATCATCGATATCAACGCTGGCACAGGCGTGTTAGTCGCCAACAACTTTGATCCGGAGATCAACTTTCCGCAGAATTTACCGGCAACCGTCTGGGTACTGGCAGACACAGGCCGGTGGGGGGCAAGCAACAGCATGTTCGAGGTGCAAAGGACGACGGACCTGCCAGTGGTGGCGACAGACCAGCTACGACTGGGCATGATGAAGTGCACTGCGCTGTCCGCAGAACCTTCTAGGGTGCCAACGTGTGCGCGTTTCTGGATGGGCTTTGGTGAGCATTACATCAATGATTATTCACTGTGCCACCTTCGCTGCTTCTCGCGAGCCAGCCGGTGAGCACTGCCGAAGGTCCTGGAAGTGATGTGCCGTTATGCTGAATAGTGGGCAATGGCGGTTAAGGCTGCGGATCTCTCGCTGGCGCCGAATTACAGGGCAAGACTGCATCGGTGTCTGGTCAAGGGCAGCAAGGACGGCGAGGGATCGGAGATCTTCATTATACGTCGCTGATCATGCCGGAGGCTTATCAGGAAAGTCGCGGTAGCCAGGGACTTTCCATACCGCAAGGTGTGCCACCGGTCGCAGCGGCGCTGCTGATATGCCCTCGGGCGAGTGGATGTGCAGAGATGGCCAAACGTCGAGGAGGTTACCGCCCACACAAGCAGTTTCTCAAGCTGCTCAACGAATGGGACTGCCGACCCGCATTCGAGATGAGAGGTGATCTAGCGCAGCTCGCTGAATTCTGATCCATCGTGAGACAAAAGGCCACGCCGGCCAACCGGTCTGGCCTTTTTCATGGGCGCGGCGGAGGCTCTTTTTCTGCCAGGGCGCGCGAAGGATTTCGATCAGCGTGCCATCGGACATCCTTGGCGATAGCCCAAGTGTCGCCTTGTCGCGTCACTGTCCGGTCGATTGGCGGGCGTCTGGCTTCACTCGTCCGCCTTGCGTCACTTATGGCTTGGCAAGACCTTACTGGCGACATGCCTGCGCAGCCTCCATCTCACGGATTGTCAAGTGTAGTTACGCGGCTGCGTTGGTTCCAGCTATCAAGTAGCCAGCGCCCGACGCCTGGCCTGCAGCATGTACTCGTCATACTGGAACGGATCGCAGGAAGATCAACTCTGCGAAGCCGATCTCGTCTACCATAAATCCCGAGCGCCTGCAGGATCGCTGACGCCAATACCGAAATGCGCCGAAGTAAGTGACGCGCACCGGCATCGTCACTTTGCCACAACAAAATTCGGAATCAGGGTTGTTGTCCAGAGTCACGGCCAAGAGCCGCGGAGAGTGACGTATCATCAAGCGAGCCCAGCTTGAAATGCAGGGCGCCCCGCGTTAGACCTCTTCGGACCCGCAGCGGCGGTATATCGGCCGCGTACTGATACAGGCGGATCCTTCGCACGTAGGAACAAGCCGGCCGAGGTATTTGTGCGGACGCCTATATGCGGGTGGCCCGCAAGTCGGTAAAGCCCATCAGACACGTCGGAGCCCGGCGCCATGCCGCGCTCCGTGCCCCGGACGGCCATCTCTGAGTCGGCCCGGCGTCTTTCGCGGCGGCAGCTGCGGAGAGGGTAAGTGTCTATTACGATATCGCCAAGCCCGTCCACGGGTAGCACAAGTCCACCGCTGCTTCCCAGATCTCCACACCGATACCAGCCGGCGCCCAAGGGAAGCATCGGCGCGATAGCCTCATTGGCGAGATTTCACGCAGCAGCGTGCATCGGCGTCGCTGCATACGCCTGTGTCGCGCTCGGGATCGATAAGACTCCGCTTCTGATGAGCTGACCAGGCCTCGCCGGCTGCGTGCCACGCGGCGTCTGGCAGGATGACTAGGAATCGCGAGGTCCATTGCCGTGCATGAGTGGCGGAGTAAGCGCCAAACCGTGCGAACTCGAGTAGGCAAGCTTGAACCGGTGTTCGACGTGTAGTTCTGCCATCCGGTCACACAGGCTGCGCGCGTTTGGTCCAGTTTCACGAGCAGGCAACGAGGAAACGAACGGCGGCGCCCGGTCGTGTGGCAGGAAGCGCGTGCTGGTCGGGTGCATAAGCGACCGGGGAGGTCAGTCCTTATATTATTCGCTACATGCGCAGGACTCTGCAGGAACTAGCTCTGTTCAAAGCCAAGTTAATGTCCACCGTAGAAGTTTCCCGGGCGTTTGTCAAAGATCGCGCGGACGCCACATGATGCGTGGATTCAGAAGGCGCGAAGAAATGATTCTGTGGCAGCGCAGGGCTGGCCGAGACGAATTCTGATCTCGGTGGCACGCTCCAGCGTCCTACTGGCCAAGAAACTGCACAGCAACTTTGCCAAGTACGCGACGTGCTCGCCGCCGCGAACGGTTGTGGGCGCGAGGCTCGAGTGGTGCATAAGCGCGGTCCAGACGAGGGACGGATAAGCGGGCTGTATGTGGCGTAAGAAGCACGAGAACGCCGCGGGAGTTTTCTGCACTAGAAACAAAGGGAGCTAGCGAGCCGACCACGACGCCATCGGTGAAGTCCATCAGTAGATGATCTTGGAGCCAGCGGTCGTGCGGCGATCCGAGTAACTCCGCAGACTAAGGTGCGCTATTGATCGCGGGTCTAGGCGCCGGACTCTTCGCGTCAGATTTCAATCCCGCATGCATCGGGCTAATATGATCAATCTCACCAGCGCTGAATACGCGTCGTGGGCTATAGTCAGCCGCAACGTCTCCATCGAATACAGCCTCCCTTTTCAGGCAAGGGCTTGCCTCTTGCCGGCGCAAAGCGGGCTTTTTTGCATCGCAGCAAATCGAATGACGCATTCAATACCGGTGCTACGTTTGAACTATTAAAACTTGTCACTAATCCGCTCATCCAGCGGGAGTAAAAGCGACGCAAGCCGTCACCTTGCCTCAGATTTACAGGGTCGGGGCTGCATTTGCATCAGGGGAATATCATGATATGAATTGATATCCTTTCGGATCCGCGGCAAGGCGGTTTCCCGCTATCCGCGCTCAGTGGTCGCGGGCATCGCCCTCCGCGCAGGTCACAACGTCGAGCATTCGCGGACAGGTTTCCGATGCACTGACGGTGCGCCGCAGTTACGGACCGCAACTGTCCCCGTTAATCACGCACGTGCCTTCCCGGCACCCGTTTCTGCGGCCGTCTCGCGGCTCGAACGGCAGCATTCTCGTTCGCGAAAAGGCTGCGCGGTCGGTAGGGCCTTACAGTTGAAGTGACCGGCGCAGACTTTACGCCGTCACCTGTCACGGACATCTTTAACGCACTCGAACCAGACCTACCTCCTGAACCTGACAGTTTTCCGGCTGCGCGCACGCTGGATACCGTTGTCGTCACCGGCAGCCAGCTTCCAGTCCGGCTTCTCCAGCAGGGCTAGACCCTCGCTCGGCCTCGAGGCCTCACGAAGTCGTTCGATCCGTTACCGCGACATCACCGAGCGGGCCGAACTCGACCCGTTTCGCCAGCGTCAACGTCCCAGTCGGGGGCGCCAAGGAACCTAACGATTTGCCCGGCGCCAACAACCGCTTCAACTCGCTGACAATCTGAAGGCGTCCGCGTCTCCGAATGACGCGCTTCGGCCTCAAACGCGCAAACGGCTACCCCGACAACAGCGTCGCCGAATCTCGTTCGACGGCATTCCAGTCCCTGTCGGTCGAAACCGCGCCCTTTCGACACAGAGTATAAACGGCCTTCACGGCGCACGATCAAACGCCGTGACCAGTGGGCACCATGAATTCCACGGCCTCGGCCCTTCTCTACTTCAAGACCGATTGACTCGAATGGCCGGCAGCAAGATCGGCGACCGGAAAGTGGATCGCTCGTTCGAAGAAGAAGACCTATGGCCGGCAGCGTTTCGGCGGCCTCCAGTCATCTAAGGACAGCTGTTCTTCTTCCCTCTCCTACGACAAGTATGAAAGAATAGCCGCTGCCCCTGAACCGCGACCCCAACCGGGCTCGGGCGCCGTCATATCGAAGATGTGACGTCCGGAGACGTCGCTGAAATCAGCGACATCATGTCGACTGGTCTACGGCTTCGATACCCGGCGAATTTCGCCGGCGGCTGTGCCAGACCGGTCGAGAGAACGAAAAAATTCCTCGGCAGGCATCGATTGGACATCTCCATACGATCATCGCGCGAAATTCACCTATACTCAAGACCGACAGGCGCGAGCATCAAATTGAGCAGAACGGCAAAACTTCCTCCAGGGTGCTGACTCGCTACTCCCGTCGTTCCTGGTATAAACAACTCCAGGCAAAAGTGGAATGCCTCATAGGTCACCTCTAACTTACTCCCGACTGGACGCCAACTTCTCGACTGAAAGTCAGATTGCCAAGACGACCCAGGCCACAGGCCAAGGACAGCCTGAATGCGCTGAATTATTCCTCGGGTCCGGTCGAGACAGTCGACAGTTACGGTCATTGGCATTAGGGCCTGAACCGGTTTTCCTCACCACGGCAACGAATCTTCGATCAGGACGTTCATGCAGTAAAGCTGAAAGCCGAATACCTGCTTGGCGATCACAACGCTGAAGGTCGGCTTTGAACGGGAAGAAGCGATGTCGACAACCTGTTCCGGCAGAACTCGTAAGGCCCTACGCCCTTCGCGTCGATCGATGATCTCCGCACCCGGATCGCAAACGACGTGACCTATAACAATGCCATCACCAAATGACGAGAACGATCTTCGGCGCCATATGGGGTTACATAATTACAATTCGATCTATGATTCAGGATACATGGACATTTCCGCGACGATCTTAGCCTGCTTTTCGGCCTTCGCATGACAACCTACGAGTCCCAAAGGCGCGATCCGCGAGAACCAGAATCTTCATCGATCCGTTATCGGTTTCTCCAACCTCCAACGACCTTGAAGGGCCTCCGTGTCGTCCTTCCGCGCTTCTCGTTCAAAATGGGATGCAATGATGCCGTCAACGGGTTCGCGGTGTGTCGGCCGGTCTCCGTGGTTCCGCCCAAGCGTGTGGGGTCTCCAACAGGCATTCCTAATGATGGCGTGGATCAACGGACGACGTTTTCCGACTCCGGTGCGATCCTTGTGCCTGAACCGCCCTCGACGCGGCAACGGGCAATCTTAATCCCGGGTACCTTTCCTGGAAGACGTAACTCGCGCTCACACAGACCCCGGACGGTTCGGTCAATGCGCCGAAATCAATTCCGTTCGAGATCTCCGTCGAACCTGGAAGGCCAAATCCGCGTTTGCAGTCAACACACACCAGGCCACCTGGCTTGCTGACTGCTGAACGGCTTTACAACAAGCTCGACCGCAACACGCACCTTACTGGTAAAATGACCAACCATGCGGTGAATCCGGTTTCTGCCGCACCAGAACGGCCGTCCTGTCTATAAGCTGCGGTGGTGCTCTTCACAAGGCCATCCTCGTCGGCAGTGGGTCGACAAGGGCAACTCCGCTCCTTGTGGGCTGTTTCGGCAGTAATGGACGGAAAACAGCGATTGGTGTATCGAACCTGGTTCACAAAACTACACCCACGGCAAGATTGTCAATCGATACTCGCATGGGCACTCATTCGACCTGCGACGTCAACTATTCCGACACGGGCACGTTACAAGCCTACCAGAACCACGGACCGGTAACGTCGAACTTCGAAGTCGAAGGCACGCAGTTCAAGATGCGCCTGAACTGGGAAAAGAATTCCTTCGCGAACTACGCCACCAAGGCATCGCTTGTTTTGCGACCCCGCCGTTCGGGCCAGCCTTACCTCCTACACGTTCAACGACGACGGGCGTAATGATGTTCGGCATCAAATGCAAGCAAGTGCCGATGGATGCCGCGCCACACTACGTGCCAACTCGGTTTGAAAAACGATCCGCTGTTCTCGGCGAATTCCTTCGGTGGAGACGTAAATCTCCAGCAGGACTTCTTCCAGCTACATCGCACAACTCGGCAACCTGAACCAGTAAATAGGGCAAAGCGTTGCCGCAACGCCAATGGCGACAATTCCCGCTTGGTCGACGACAATCGTTGATCTTCGTCCTCCAGCAGGAAACTGCCAGGCCGCGATGAAGAACCAACGTACCTTCCTGTTCCTCGACGATTGAGAACCTCGGTAACCTGATCGACAGCAAATGCCGGGTCGTATCGAGCGTACCCGTTTCGAGTACAAACGTCTGGTCAGCGCCGCGACGATCGAAAATGGCCCAGTACCGTCTATGGCTTCCCGCGGCCGCGATGGCAATCTTGGGGCAACAGGCCGACCGGGAATGAATCGACATTCAGGCACGTCGAAGAATCCGAATCTACAATACTCGTCGCCTCTGGCAGGTTCAGACGGTGTGAAATACGGAATTCTAGATCGTCCGCGTCCAGAATGCAGATTGGGGGCGAAGGGCGGCTCGCGATGCGGGCCGCCCTTTTTCCTTGTTTTGAAAACCTGTGGCAAGGCCCTGCGACGATGATGACGCTCCCCGTTTCCTCCTCCGCCCGAGAATCTAACGCGGCAACCGCCATGCGCAACGGCAAAGCGCTTCAAAATAAAGGCCCAGCGTCTGACTGCTGGACACGGTTCGCGGTGTAGGGTGCACCCGCACATGTGCGGAAGTGGAGTGGCGGCCGGTCGTGATTCTCGACGGGCTGTCCCTGCAGAGATATGCCCGCCTTCGTCTACGTGCGGGAACACGCCGGCACGTCGTAGCACGGACGTCTAATGAATCACACTTTGAGTGGCAGAAGGCGCGAAACTTGCACTACTTGAGAGCGAGGGCATGCGACGCAAGTCGTACGATGGGCGCACGTGTGTGAAAGAAGTTTGGGATAGCAATGCGCAAATTAGCACGCCACTGGTGACGTCCGTGATCATATTCTCAAAGTATCGACGGGATTGCGCCCGACGCTGCCAACTGGCGTTTTATGGGACCTTGCAAACGATTGGTCGTGGCTCGGCTTGCGACTGAGTATCTCGAGTGGCAGGGCCGCCGATATCATCGTCCAGCGGCAAAACACTAGTGCGTTCTTGAGCAGGCGCGGGCATACAACCGCGCAGGCTGAGCCAACACGGTGCCCGCTTCCATGCTCTATACTCGGTGCGCGCCTTGCTGCCAACATCTCACCTCTCGGAATGAGCGGTCCCTGGGCGGCTACTGGGTGCCCTAAAGATCCGAGCTGCGGTCGGACCGCGCTCGCCCCGGTAGCGATCTCAACGGTAGCAGCGTGGCAGTCAGTCGATCCGTAGAGGGACTTCGCCCTGTGCAGCGCAGCGCGTAGTAGAAACCGGGTGCTGGATTATGGCGGTCGCGAGTCGATTGATGCTGCGGTAGCTGCTGTGTGGCAAGGGGCGCGGAAACTTGCTGAGACACGGTTATCGCAAATGCCTGCCCCAATAACAGCCGAAAAATTCACGCGACGAAGCGGCGATCTGGTGCTGGCGACTGCGGTGGCCGATCAAGGTGCATGTGCTGCCTGGGGCTGACCTCCCACGCGCGTGGCGGTGTGGCGAGTATGCCCGGACTAGGCGAGGCGTGACGTCCGGGTTGGTGAGGGCAGCCTGTTGCAGAAGGTGATCGCAGGCGCTGGCCTATAAAGGGCTCGATGCTCGCGGAAGCGTGCAACGAAGAGTCTGGCGTGGTGCTTAGAACTGAGGGCAGTTTTCCAACTATGTCGATAAACGGACCAGAGATGTCGCCATCAGATGGTTTCCCAAATCCTCGTCGACAATATCCGTTGGGGCTGGAGGGCGGCGTAGGCCGCGTCATCATCGCGCCGGGCGGCCGTTCAGCGTGTCCAAGCTTATCCAACAATACACCCGAAGCATGCGGCCCTTCTTCACGAGGGAACGCGGAACGCGCTCGATCGCCGAGGCCGAACATATGGCTATTCCTGCCTCTGCCACCGCGATGACACAGATCAGCGCGACGTAAATGGGGCCGCCTGAACTGGTAACGACGAATCTCATCTCCCGGCCTTCAGTTCCGAGTTCGAACTTTGAGTCCACGTTGTATCCGCTCTGCTCGGGAGACGCCTCGATCAACGTGATTCGTGTCTGATTCCAATAGGCAATATGCTCTCATTGAAGTCCGCAGATTTAAAACAGCATGGGTTGATACGAGGTAATTGACGATGGCAGTCTCGCCGGTGCGCGGGTGCACGGGTATAACTGAGCGTTCGCAAGCCTCTAGTCGGCGACTGAAGAACAAGTACGGACTCGCTGTTGATGCGGACGACACATAAGATGGGTCAATACGTCCGAGACAGTTAGCACATTGACAGAGGCCGGCGAAGGGGTATCATTGCTTTCATTGCGAGCGCTATACAACTACGTAGAGTGCGCACTGCTCAGCCAATGATGCCGGTAATCGGCCGCTCGGCTACTGCACTGATGGCGCCGAGTGATAACTCGCGCGTATCCAGCGCTTTCTCCCCTGGCAACCCCTCGCCTCGCCCATACAACTCCTCTATGTCGCCTGGTCCCCAGACAATCGCAGCGCCGGCCTTGCCGCATACCTCCGGCCAGCGGCCCGGTGGAGCCGCCGTGCTCGCAGAATCGGCTAGTGATGGCGCTCGACATCCACCAATCCTATCGCCGGCGATTGCGCCCTAATGCACGCGGTTTAATGGCAAGAGCTGAAGATCGCACGACCCAGACTTACTGTGCTAGCCGCGGGGCGAGTTCGTCAGGCGACGTCCACAGTGCTGACTCCGACATAGTCGAACCGCGCAGTGTCAGCAGCGTGAGTGCCAGCCGGCTTTGAGATGAGCGAGTGCGTTCACAACGGCGGGACTGGAACTCCGGGGGACGTGAGTTATTGCAACTCGGCTACGACTAGCGCACAAACACTGGAACTGGAGGAGCTAGAATCTATGAATTCCGTTAGCGATAAGCTACTATGGTAGACAGAGGCATATCTTTCGGCAGGAGGCACACGACGACAGTCCTCAGAACCGCCTCTAGCGCATCAATGTGATGACGCACAAGAGTAGATAAACAGCCGAGCATGGACGTCTACCACGCGGTTGCGCGGTATAGCCCGACTGCACGGCTTGACACACTCGGCAAAGACTAACGAGCATTCCATCGTCAGCGGTCAGATACCACCCGTTTCTGAACTCTACCTGAGAAAGAGACGCATGCACATGGCAAGCCGCCTGAGGCCTTGACGTATATAGCTAGTGTGAGTTCGAGAACCCTGTGAGCTACGCCGACCGGCGTGACGCCACCCGCGTCTGACTCGGAGAACGAAGGCTATAGGCTCCTCGACCCGGAGGAGACCGCGCATTCGCCAGCGTGAATAGATTGCGCGTTTTTGCCCGTGGCGGCGATAATCCCGCAGCGTGCTTGCCGCTGAGGGTGTGCGGTTGTGGTAGAGCCTACGAAAAACGACTCAGAACTCGCACAAGCTTACGCGCGTTGGCCCGTCTCGCGCGCTCTCTTGGGCGAAACCCTACCGCACGTGCTTGTGGGTCGCTCCGAGAGAGGAAGCGCGAGCGAATGTCCGCTGAGAGTTGGACGCCAGAACGATGCATGCTTTACCGCTGCACGCTAGGGCGGACTGCGACATTCGTGCCGAGGCGCCGCTAGGGACTTAGGCGACGTCTCGCAAGACCCAGCTCGAGCCATTGCGAGAGAACGCGCTTTCGGCGCAGTCGAATGGCGGCACTAGTCGCACAGCGCTCAGGTCACCAGGGCACGGTAGTTCGAATGCGGTGATTCGCTGGCGAACCTGTCCTCTGTATCAGTACCCGCAAACCGCGTGAAGGGTGGTCTGATCGAGGCACGGAGACCTATGCTGATATTTATGAGGGTCGACGAGGCTTGCGCAATGAGCGCTGGAGAACAGCCGGATATCCGCCTGGGCGTGAATGGGGTGCGTGTCTGGGTGGCCGAGGAGTGTTGGGGCCAAGGCAGCCCCGGCGAAATACGTTGCGAGCGCGCGATGATCAAGCGAGAGATGTGGGAATGATCGTCCAAGTGAACCAGCCCCGCCGGGATTCATCCGCGGTCGTCTGTAATGACCAACGTCATCATTGCCTCCGCGCAGCAGCCGCCAAGGGTGCGACGCCGGTTTAATTGAATGTATCTGCATCCAGCTACTGCCAGCCGCTATGAGCGTGCGACACTATCGAGCGCTTCAAGCAGGCTGCTCTGCGTGCTCAGATCCCTTTGCCAGTATCAAGAGAGGGAGCACTCGTTGCCGATCGGGAAGTGTGCTGGCCATCAGTACCGCCGCCAAGCAGCCGCTCGGCCAACAGCCGTGCAACTGGACGACAGACCTTGCCAGCACGCTCATCCGCTGCATGCGCCTGGGCAAACAGGGGCGGGACTACATCAACTTGCCTGGATACAGCCACGATGAACGCGCGGTTAATGAAGGCGGTTTGCGCCGAGATCAATGGGTCGGTCTGCGTTGACTGTCTCGAAGAGGCCCGAGCTCGCGGAGTGGAGCATCGAGACCAAATTGCTGGCTGAATGTCCGTTGAGCAGCGCTGGGGCGAACTGCACGTAAACGCTGCGCCAGGTCGATCGCTGTGGATCGCTCGTCCTCAACCAGGTTCACTGGGCCTGCCGCGCAGGGAAGGTCGAGATTCTGCATGTATCAAGTTGCTCGACGCCTTTTGATGCGATCCGCAGCGCGGCCCGCGCGACACTCATTTGTCATGGTTCCCCGCCGATCGTGAATACCTACCGCGCGCGAGCAGAGAACAGCCGAGTGTGGTTCGGTCACAGGATATGCGGCGACTGACACACAATTTCCAAAGCCACGCCGGAACGCTCCGCGACAGGGGCAGGCGGGCCAGGACCGCTGCTGAATCGCGCTGGAGCACCTGCTGCGTTCTGCCGATAGCCGCTTGCGGTAAGCGAGGTGCTGGATCTGCTTGATGTATCCCGGCTGCGTGGTCGCTTTTGGCCTGACGGAACAGGAACCGCACTGCGCGCGGATACGGAGGAGCGGGGGTGCGACAGAGGGCGTGGACGACAGGCATATAGCCGCAGTCACAGTCTTGGCAAGGCAACTCCGAGGGTGCTCTGGATGGTCCAATACAGCGTGGGGTCCGTCGGTCCTGGCGGCGCACATGACGCTGGGTGGCGCCTAGTGTGGCACAGGCGCCGACGCGCTGCGAAGCGGGGATCGAGCCTATCACGAAATCTGCGGGCTGCATAGGATGGGCAGGCTCTAGGCACCTTCAGCTGCTCTGCTGAGTGAATGCGGGCTTTGTACAACTATCTCAGGTAGAAGATGCTCTGTGCCTGCCTGCGTCGAGGTCGCACGCCCGGCGATGCCGCTTTGTTCTGCTGGGCCGACCACGGGGCACTTTAGCATCATCTCAAGCATCGGAAAGCGGCTGAGAGAGAAGAGATTGCGCAGGCCAGGGCGCCAGCAGAGGTTATCCATCATTATGAAATATTCCTTGTTTTCTGAACGAACATGTAGGCCTTTATGTGCGGGTGCACACAAATCTGATGCAAACTTCTGACGGCGCTTGCCCTGCGCGCTCTTTTTTTCGGCTCGCTCGCGAGCGAATAGCAACATAGTCTCCTGCCATGACCGAATTTTCTGTTCACCATTCGTTCCCTCGCCGGCGCGCGCGTCCTCGTGCCTTGGTCTTCGATTCGGTTTGGCGGCCCTGAACCGTCGCCGAGGAAATCCGTAAGCGCTTTGGGGGCCCCGGATTTGCTCTGCTCGTGCGAGCACAGCACTAGCGACGTGACTCAAGGAGCACGCCGTACTTTTGCACTTCGCTATAGGGGGACCTTATGTAGGACAGTCGCTGCGAAGAGCGCTCTGCGAGCGGGCGGGTCGAAGTCGTCGCCAAGGCACGTCCTGCCTCCCGTTGAATGTGGTATCGCCGAAGTCCTGGTGGCGGTGTACAGGTCAGATGACCAGAATTTGAAGTAGCCGGATGTTCTGCTGTCTCGCGTCATACGAGTGTGTGGCACCTGCATACGCGCTCGATGACGGAACCGCCAATCCCGTTCAAGCGGCATCTGCCTCCTGGGCATGAAAACGAACGGCGCGTACCCGCGCCACAGTCAGCGTGGACGTCTTCGACGTGTCGGGGGCGCGACCATATCCGCCGGTGACCCGGTCGCGGCGCGAGAGATCTCGAAATTCTCTCTGCTTGACGGCGATGCTGTTCCGCTCGGCAAACGCAATATATCAAAGTTGGGTCTGCACGCGCTAGCTCTGCGCAGACAGAATTCGGAGAAGCGTTCCGCACCGTCTCTGGCTACTGGAGCTCTTTCGCCAGTTAACGCAAGATAGCGATCCTGCGACGGTTGGAGTGTAGGCGGCGCCGCGGCGATGAGCACCTCAATACACGCGAGTCTCCGTCACTGAGAGGCCTGTACCGCCGACCATGCCCTTGCAACCCCGCGTCTCTTGATCCACCTGGACATTTTTACTGGCCAGCAGGTCTGAAGTGTAAACGCTATTGCGCCGCACAGCCTGCCGCGTCGCAGCTGCAGACCGCACCAGCCGAGAAGGCGCGCAATCAGCATGCAGTATTAGAACTCGTGCGACTCGCCGAGGCCCATGCGCGCTTTTGGGTGAACAGCACTGCCGCCAAGGCAGGGGCACTTCGGCGGAGCCGCGGCGATCCGGCAGAGGCCTTGCGCCTTGTGCGAGATGTACACCGATCCCTGTTGCGGCAGAACATATCCAGAGCACTGCGCTAATTTCCGTAGACACTGGCCATGCAGCCATCAGCGCGCTGGTGCGACGTCGCGGCTAAGATTGATATGAAGTCGCCGACGCACGGGAGCGTGCTCAAGGCCCTTATGGACGATAATGAGCATTTCCGTCTCTCGCGTGCAAGCGTTACAAGCCTTAGCCGGCCTGCTCGACGCCTCAAGACGGCTCGCAGAGTGAGCAGCACGCTGAATCGATTCGCGTTCCTGCCACTAATGAAAACCGAAGCGCGTGGCGTAGGTGTTTCGAGTCTGCTACCCTGCTGTGGACGAGCAAGTCGGCGCGGCGCTCGCAGCACGAGAGTGATGCTGGTCTCTTGTCCCTCTGCCAGTGGGCGTCGTGAGATTTGCTGTGCTCTGTCCCAAGCGGACCGATGTTCACTAGCGCCTGTGCTTGTGGACCGATATGTGCGCAGAATTCTGCGCCGAATGCTTGTTACAGAGGCTTCCCCGGCTCATGGGTGCATCGTGCAGCCGATGGCGACTTCGTTTCGCCCAAATCCCGTTGAAGAGCCAACTACCAAACCACACGGCGCGGCTCTGAAGTCAAGACGCCTCGGTCCTGGACATGGCCCCTTGGCAATTGATAAGGGGCAGCAGCATGTTTGGCAAGATAGAGTAGTCGAGAATAGTCCGCTGCCCCTTGTCAGGGCCCGGCAGGATGTCAGCCTAGTACCTCTCTCGGTCACCGGGAACTTTGTGGCCGGTTGTCGAATCGCAGCGTAGTCGGGCTGTTTGCCCGCGCAGCGTTAACTCGGTGTAGGCGAGACAAGATTCGCTTCGACTCAGGGCGCGAGCTGCCGTCTCACTGATCGCGGAGAGGGACGCTGCATCGAGGGAGGCCATCGCTCGTGACCCAGGTCACTATACGAGGCGAGCCGTAGGAGCCGTCGTTGAATGTGATAGAAACGAGCGTGGATTTCATCGCAGATCCAAGCCGGATCGGACACCAGACAGGGCTTGCTGCGCTTCAGCGCAAGCGAGGATCACACGCTCGCACACGCGCGCGCCACCTATAAGTCGCGGTGCCACTGAGCAATGCGAATAATCAGTCTATTCGAGAGAGCGGTAGGTTTCGAGCAAGCAGCCTTGCGTGCGCCGAAAAACGGCGCTGGCTGGTGGGCGCCGAGACGAGGATAAGGCCCTGGCTCGGCCCGCATGTTTGGACGGTTAATGACTTCAGCCGTGGTGGCGGCAAGACAGTGCGGCACTGCTGCGCAGCTTTGTCTGATTTCGCAGCCTCAGTGCATCGGTGAATTCGAGGCCTTCGCCAAGCCTGCTTTGTATCCAGCCATTGGTTCGGGCTCAGGCGAACAATGGCTGACGTCCCCCGGCTACTGGAGGGAGCAGGCATGATCGAGGCTCACCATCACGGCTCCGCTGATTCCAGACCCTTGGCATACGGTGTGCGCTGCGCGCAGCCGATATCGAAGCCAGCGCGGGACCGGCAAGACTTTACCATTTTATTGCGTTGGGTACCTGCGCTTGGGTGGTGGCCCATGCGGCGCAGCGGATTGGTCCGAGCCTTTTGGCCGCCGGGATACTGGTGGTGACCTTTCCGAGGCGCGACGTCGGACTGCCGCGATCTGCATCGCGCGCGCCTCGGGGTCGGAGGCAAGCCCAAGCCTCCGTGGCGAGCTGGAGAAGCTGGATCGATTCTGCAGGGCCTGGCGCGGCGATTATGCAGAAGCGGGGATTGGCCCCTCCTGCGGCGCAGCCAAGCTGGATAATCGCCGCAGTGATGGACCAGGCCGCCGTCTCGACCATCCATAGCTGGTGCCAGCGCATGCCTGCGCGAGCACGCCTTCGATAGGGCAGCCTTCTTTTACCCAGACGCTGGATAAACCGACCAGCGGATTGCTCGCGAGTCGCGCGGGATTGACTGGCGGCTGCATTGCTATCGCTTGCACGCAGCGCTGGTTGGGTCGAGCGAGCACTGGCAGCAGCCCGATACCTTTGCCGGCAAAGACGCGTGTACTGCTGGACCAGAAACCGAAGGTCATCGACTTGGCGCTGCAAACACTGATAGAAGATGCCTTGCAGGCAGCTGCGAGAATCAACTGAGGCGCTCAAGGCCCTGGGCGATTTGGGCCGATGAGCTGGAGGGTTGCTTGACAAGCCCGGGAAGCAAGGCGTTCAATTGGTCAAGAGCTTGAACAGCAGAATCCTGTGCAAACTGGCTGGAAAGTTGCGCTGACTGGGCCCTGCCACATCCGATGCCACTCTGGATATCGCAAGGGCTTTCGAGCGGCTACGACGTACGGCCCTGGCGGAGATCTGAAAGCAGGGTACGCGCTCCTGAGCACCCGGCACTGGCGGCGTCCATGGCGAGCTCAGGGTGCCTTGCGGCACTGGCCGGCCGGTCGCAGCCAGCGCTCAGGCAACG
>Ga0163217_1092257_pt1 | contig 15242 bp, 12 predicted proteins | sample SynspAceP_FD_185933 | JGI IMG/M metagenome (GOLD analysis project Ga0163217, IMG submission 185933) | Saline lake microbial communities from Ace Lake in Antarctica - Synechococcus sp. Ace-P (PacBio error correction) | ecosystem: Environmental > Aquatic > Non-marine Saline and Alkaline > Saline ...
ACAAGATACGCGCTCACCACGCGGCCGTCAAAAACGGTGCGCGGCGATCCCCGCCTTTTTTCCCCCCCAGCCCCCCCGGAAAAAAAAAAAAAAAAATGGGCCCCCTTTTTAACGACAAGGGGAATTGGGTGTGGCCCGTGGTGCGCACTTTTGCAAATTCCCCTCGAAAAGCACACGGTCCCCAAAAAAAAAAAAACCGTCCCCTCATTGGTTTACTCGAACGGGGAAAATGTCGTTCCCTGAATACGACTGTTCCATGGGCTTCCAGTTTTGCAAAAAGCGGCCAGAATATAAGAAAACCCCAAGCCGGATGCGCAGGCGTCGCGAGCACCGATCAGTGCCAGCGCGGGGCATCACAGCCAACCGGTTTTGAGGTAAAGCTGAACTCTTTGATTCACTGCAAGCCTGCGGTCGGCGGAATTTCGAACGCGCCTCGTTTTCGAAACAGCAACAAACCAGTGAATACAGCGCCCCCGTAAAAAACATTTGGCCCATATCGCACCAAGTGCCGTGGGGGAGGCCTCATGTCCCGATTGGGGCAGCGCGAGCTCATCTGTTCGCTCGACATCCCATTAACCGAAGAATTGCGTTCACCGCCTCCTCATATACCCATAGGGGCGCAATGTAACCTTTCTCAAATACATCACATTGACCCCCGCGCCTTTGCCTTCGCACCTTTGGCTGATCGGAACGGTTCGCCGTATAACACATATCTGGACTAACCTTGCGCGGACACCAAACAAGTGTCTTTCCACTTCCACCGTACCGCGGGAAACGGGAATATACGCGCTGTTGAACCAGAAGGCCCGATCGCCTGCTTAACACCACACCCAACCTGCCACACCCCAACGAAGCATCTTGCCCAGTCGTTAAAGAAGGCCAGCCCCTTGGCATAAGAAAACCCGTCACGGGCTGCGCTTCATGGTAAGCTTCATTACCTTGTTCATCACAAACAAACAAACAACCCTGAAGGCCGGTGGCGAAAATGTGGGGCGTCCGTGGACTTTCATCTGACAGAGTCCCTTACTCGGACGAATCAACTATAGAGAGCACGCGCAATGTTTACAGTATTTAATCACAGACATCAAAAATCACCTAAACTCGAGCAGCAAGATCTCTGCACGGATGAAACGCTATGACAACCACGTATAGACATGCGCGCGACGCGGGGACGACCGCTGTCGAAACGGGGTCGTCGACTGGGGCCCGACTGGTAAACGAGTGCAGATCACGGCTGAAACCGTGACCAAGACCACAATCTGGCGCAATGCGATGTCGGCGCGGCTAAATCATGAACGCGCGCTCAACGGTGACGAATGGCGGGGCATATTGTCGGCCATGCCGAGCCGGTCCCACGTGGTGGCGCTTGCGCACGAGGTGACCAGCCCGTGTCCCGGCGCGCCCCGAAACTTGCCTCGTCATCTGCCCCCCAAAGACGTCCGTGATGGCACTCGCTGGACCGTGAACAGGTCACCGCTGATTGGATCAACGATCCACCCACACCAAAGAGGTCACACCTGGGCGAGTCGCCGTGGGACCGGGCAATCAACCTCAACGACACATGCCCCTATTGGCGCGTTGCAGATTTCCTGATTCCGCTTCTCTGCCCCCCCAGAGCAAACGAACTCCCCTTGCCCGGCAAGAAGACCAACGGGCGCTGGTGAGCGATAGGCTGCGGCATTGCAGCAGGTATGCGGCCGCGGTCCTTTACAGGTGAACTCAGCACACGGGGCCGTCTATGGTCGATTTGAGTATGTGGCAAAAGAACATCGGGGGGCGCCCCGGCTCTGGCAAAGGCCGTGGTTGGTATGGCCTTGGCAAAAAAATGAGGTTGAGCCCATGCAATTGAAACGTCCCACCTCACTGAATGCGAAACCATCGGCCCATCAAAGATCACGAAGAAGCCCGTCAGGGCGTATGCGGCCTGGGTCGATCCACGAACCGGCGAAAACGAGGCGATCTGTATCCCCGCGTTTGGCGGACGGCTGACATCCAACTAGGCCACACATCGCGTTACTCCTTGGCCAATGCTGAAGGAATCGCGTCAATCTGGGGTCTGCCATGATGCGGAAAACCGGCCCCCACAACGCTTTACCGTCGATCAGGCCTGAAGGCGGAACCACCGGGGAATGCTCGGGCGGCCGGACGGGGCGCTACCGGGGCAAGTCCCATCGGACAAGACAAAGCCGCGTTATACGCCAACCTGGCATGGTTTCCGGTCGGCTACGCGACGGGCGGGTCTTGTGGCGGCCGACATACCGGAGGGCGCGTCGAATATCTCGCGTCTGCGGGGTCCTGCATCCGTCGGGCTAAGCTAAGATTAATGAAAGAATATGGCAACATGCGCGCCCCTGATCTCGTCGCTTTCTCCAGCAACACAATATGAAATCGGGACGATCACATTATCGCTCTATCGCCACAAACAAAACCTGCTGGTGAACTGACAGGCCGAATTGTGAACCCCGCTTATGGCGGCGCTGGAAGAGCAGATTTTCACCGGGACACATACGCACCGGTGGGATCATCACGTTGGGCGCTTCAAGGCGAATCAACACCACGGAGCCGTCTGCGGACCCACTGCGATCAATGCCTTAAAAGATATCTTGGGCTGCCCAAGCCCCGGCACGAATTGCCCGCAATGCAGATTACGGCGACGAAGGCCGCGGGTGCGATGCCGGTTCCTCACCCCGATACCGCTTGCGTTCGAAACGAAGAGACGACGTCCCCGACCGTCAAACTACCGGTCCTGGTCGCAGGACATGCGACTGCCTGCACAACGACGCTGACCGAACGACCACCGAAACCCCGTATACTGGGGCTGGACGCATAGACCTTTAGCAACTGGGCACTCCTCCGATCACGCAGAGAAGTGCATATGTCTGCTTGGAAACACCGCGCACCTGGGACGACGGAATTCGAGACTCCTGTTAGGGTTGACGCATTTCGCCTATTACTCGGATATCCGAAGCTGATTAAAGCCAAACAAACTGAGGCTGGCAGGGCCAAAGTGACGTGTGGCAATGCCCGGCGCTTGGAATACCGACTCCAATCGGCATCTCTGAACCGCAAGAGCAATTGGACGGGTATGTTGCCCCGCTGCGTTATCCTGCGAACCGACGCATACCGAAGACGTGTGCAACACAGCATCCGGCGCGGTGCGTTATGGTGCAGCATCGCATCGGGGGGCAACGTATCCCACCGAAAACCATGAACAGGCCGGCCGGGGCCGCCGATCTGATGGCAAAACAAGCGGTGCGCTGCAGCTGCGGCCTTGCATCTGATCGCCTGAGCCGTAAGGGGCGACATCGTAAAAGTTATCGGTTCAAGCCTCCCGGTGAATTTCTGGGCGGGGCAACATATCGACGACCCAAGACACATGACCATCCTCCCCGGCCTTCGGGCAATCAAAAAAGCAAAAAAACCACTTCGGCGGGCTTTATCCGTCACCTGTTCCAGAGGAACATTCCTTCGCAAGCTTTGACACAGTACGCAAAAGTCCGAGCACCGGGCTTGCGCGACCGTAAGACGGGTCAGGAAATGATTGACGGCGACTTCGGCATTTTGCGGGGAATTGCTTGAGACAGCCTCGAACATCAGCGGCGATGACCAGATGACGTGGACCGTCCTTGGTTCCAATGGCCATCGGTGCGCGCATGACCCTACTTGGCGTGCCCTCTTTTCGCCGCCGCCGCGCAAGCTGCCAGCAGAAACCCCGGGCCCAAGTTGAGCAATGAAATATGTCGACTGCCCGCGCCTTCGTTGAGGGCGCGACACCAAAGTTCGGGTGAACCCGTGGATCACATGCACGAGAGCACCCCGAACATACTATCGTCGCCAACGTCGAAAACCGGGCAACCGCAGCCTGCGACGTTAACACTTAAAAAGTGTACGGGGACCACCAGCGGCCGTCTGTGTAATCCCCGAGACCTTATTACAGTGCGCCAGATAAACAAGCCAGGGCTCGACAGAGCCACTCCCCGGATGCTAAGCCGCACTGAATGTAACTTTAATCAAAACAGGCAAAACCCTCACCCTAGTAGCCGACGATCCTTGCACCAAGCGGTATCTAGCTTGCTCGGCGTTTTCCACAAAGCGATAGCGGGTCACTCTTCGCAGCAGCAGATGATCTCCATCGGGGTAAACCAATGCGTGCCTGCATACCAACGTCCGATATCCCAATACTGATCTAGATAGGTCATGACCCTCCTTCCGCGCTGGATGTTTTCGACGGCACAAAGGGCGGCACAGGTGCTTCGCCGAAAAATGTGATCACCCCGACAGAGCATTCGCTCACATCGGGGCGGCGGTGCCTGCCGCCAACATATACGGTCAAGCGGAATAGCAGAAACCCGCTGGCCAGCCTTGTAAGATCGTACCGCCGAATAAACCCCCAACGCACGCACGGGTGGCACCGACCCAGCCACCGGGCAAAATCAGATAACCCCGTCCGGTTGGGCTCGGAGCCGCGTGACTGTTTCGGACCGTTCGCATCCCCGCCATAATGCGCCTCCCAGCAACACCCGCGCGGCCGCGAGCGTGGCGAGCGGGACCGTGGGCGAGAGCGCTGGCAGGGAGGCATGCATGCGCCGCCGGACGGGCCTCGGGGGCTGAAAGGCGCGGGTCTGGCGCCAGGGCGGTGCGCTCGTCAGGCGCGTCGCGGGGCAGAACGGCCAGCGTAACCGCGCCAGATTCGGCCCCAGAAACAACCATAGGCCGGCATCAACTGAAAGCATCAGACTCCTGCCAAGGACGTCGTGCGCGGGGACGTTTGAAACGCTGGGCGGCAGCGTTTCAATTGTCTTGACGCTCACGGACGGTGGTTCCGCTGCGGAAGTCTGCTAATGGCATCGCCGCATGTCACCGGCGTGGGGGTGTCCACCATTGGCAATACCCTTCATCGCCGCATCCATGTCAACGTCATTGCCCAGCACGGTCGGCCCGCAGTTCGCCAACGTCCAACGTTCTTCTCGAGCGGCACCTCCGCCTTCGCGAACGCTCCTTGTGACGCAAGATAAAAAACCAATACCGCTGGCATAATCAATCGCGAGGCGCCGGCCCAGGACGGGATATAATTAACCGCATATTTGATAACTGACTCCGCCTGGGGGAAATCGCGTGTAGTGTCTCGTCGGTGGGCCATGGCCTCAAACACTTCCTGCTGCCGGCGGCCTAGCGTAGCTGCAACTTGATCCAGCACCCTCTAGCCGTGCTGAGGTACAGCCGATTGCGACTTCGAACCGCTGCCCTTCAGTCGGCAGAACGACCGACGGCTGACAAATCCTGCCGCACGTTCGACAAGCGGGCTACAGACAGTTGGCCAACCGCTATCAACCAACCGTACCCCGTCCGAAAACTCAACTGATCGGCGCTTCAAACCGTCGGTCGACAGTAAGGGCACGCATCCGGCTAGATCTGGTTGCCCTCGACAAGCGTCGAATCACCATGCGTCGGTGGCGATCTGACCCCCAGCCCCGACAGCTCGCCGATTTCTGGCGCAGCAACGCAAACACAGCGGCCCCACCGGGCCAGAACCGACAGCCCCGGGTGCCTTTGTCGGCTAGATCCTCGAAACTTGCGCAACGCGCACATCCCGCTCAGCCCTGCCTAGAGGGTGATTCATGTGCCCGCTCCACGACCCTTGTAATCCTAACGTCTCGCCAATTTTTTTTCCACGATCACTGAGCCAGCAAACGGCCGCGTTCAGTCCAGCTCGACTGGCGATAAGCCCACTCCCCCAACGCATCGCCCCAGCAGACCAACCGTCCCGGCGCTGCGCACCGCTGAAAACAATCGCCTCATATAGACCAAATACAAAAATGCCACCGGGGACACTGCCGCAGAATCAATGCATCGCTGCAAAATCTTGACATCGCGGCCGGGTTGTCATCCACAAAGAGACACCCCAAGATAGTGTAAGCCCAGCACACCAACACCCAAGCGCTGTCTCCGAAAAAAACTGTCAAGCCAGCCCAGATGGTGCCTCAAGCCGCGGCGTAGCGAATGCCACGCTCTGGGGGATGTCGATTCGCCGGTCGCGCGCCTAAACCACCCTGTTTTCTTTTAAACTAGATAGTTGCAGACTGACGATACCAACCTTGCTTAATGTCAATCGATTGTTCATATTGCGCAGGACCCAAACCAACCTATGACCGCTCCATCCTTGCAACCCGAAAGCTCATTCGCCCGTGGCGTGAACGCGCCACTTTCGGCGCTTGGCTTGCAGCGTGAAGAACTGGTGCCTCGACTACGGGGGCGCGCCGTGGAGTTATGCACTTTGTCCAAAGGGGAAATCTGGATCGGTTGAATGTAAATCCACCGTCGCCGGGGATTTATGGCGACAGCCAATGGGAATGGCTACCTGAATGCAACAGTTTTTTTGGGTCTGTGGGAATGCCGAAATCGAACATTGACCTTTACCCGATATACCGCTGTTATCGGCGACAGCTACGTGCAAGCTGGTGCGCATGTGCCCGAATCGACTGCGCGCGCCCGTAAGAAAAATACGCATCTCTTGCCCGACTCCCCGCAACGGCGGGTTGCATTGTGCCGACCTCCATGCATCCGCAAGGGGATAGCGCGTCTAGCGTCCAAATGGAAAATACCCGGAACCGGCGCCCAAGCGCGTGGGGCTGGCCCCCGCGGAAAAAGGCAGCTAGCTTAGCGCTCTTTGCTCCTTCCCACCATCGCTGCGGCCGACTCTTCTCATTCGGACGCTTCCACCGGTGAAATCCATCGGAATTCAATCCCGCTTCGCTCGAGAACAGCCTACATCCCTTACGGGGTCCGACCGATCTCAAGTTGCTCAATGTCGCGTCTGTGTCAATGCCATGAGGTTTCCCGAAACGGTCAGATCCCGTACCGGCTGCGACGATCAGCAATTTCTGCGTTTTCGCTATGGCGGACAAATCTGTTTGCGGCACTTAGGGCTTTGCATCTTTTTCAGGCGCAGATCGACGCAAGTGCCCGCCTTAGCAAGTGTTAAGCGCGCTTATTCTGATCAGGAGGTCCCTGTTCGAGACCGAGGAGGGGAAACCACTACGCCCCCCCCCAAAAAAAATAACCCCATATCGCCTTCGCCACGCGTGTCCAGCTCATTCCTGAAGCCCTGACGCTCATAGCATTGCTGGTTTCCTATGTATCGGAATTATTTAATTTCACGCTTTACGCAGTCCGCCGCATTCTGTCAAAGATCAGAATCACATCGTCTTCTCACTAACGGCATACCATTCGGACCTTGGGTGAACGTCAACTGCTTTGCGCCACAGGCAGGGTAACAACGTCGAAATCGGCTTCTGTCGAAGGGATGACAAGAGCCGACACTACGATCTAGAAGCGAAAATCATTGTGCGGTAATAACCTCACCACCGCCGCAGAATTTGATGTTCGGAGGCCGGAAGAATCAAGTCATTTGTCGCACCGTCCAAATAAAGTTTCCAATCACGGACAACCCCACCACCCGTCGCCTTGGAAAGCGCTTGCGCGGATTCCAGAGGATGCAACCTTCGCCACACAGGCTTGCCGTTTCTTAGCAAGGGGTCCTGCGGTCAATGGCAGTCCGAACCGGATCCGCGCAATCCGCGCCGACGAAAGCCAAGAAATTACCGATGTGGAAGAGGCCGAAACAGCCATACCTGCGGAAGAGATCCCGTTAAATGTGGCTTTCGAAGATGCCGACCTGATGTACAACAAGCCCGCTGCTAATGGTGTTGCACCCCACCGGGCAAGCCCTCCGCACCGGCAATGCGCCTGCTTGGCCCAATGCGGTATAATCTTTCAGGGGGTGGCATGAAGAGCCCCGCATTGTTGCACCGATCGACAAGGACACCTCTTGCCTGATTGTCAGTCGGCCAAATCGACACGGCGCACCACGGCTCCAACATTTTCAAAACACACGGTTGAGCGCACTACAAGCGTGTCCACGCTCCCGATCCCAACGACCCTCGCCTGCGCGCGTGAAGGACCATTTTGGACCGCAATACCTAAGCTCACGACGCAATGGCCCGGTCACCGCACCGACCGGCAAACCGGCAGGCGTTTTCCAAGGGGTCAACGACCCCCCCCGTTTACCCGCGCACGCACCGTGCCCTTTGGATCACCTAGTATTAGCTGTTAATGATCTGCTAAACGACGGGCGCACCACCAAATCCGTCATATGGCCCATGCGGTCATTTGCCGTGGTTGATCCGTACCTATGGCCGCAAACGCAAGCTGGCCAACAGCGCGTTTCTGACCGCTGGGCAGCCGACGCCAATCCGCAGCTTCCTCGACAACGCCTGCGCTGTTCTGTGTTTCGATCACCCCGTGACAGGGACTACGTTCGTTCGAACCCCGCCTGCCGGCTTGACCTACCAACGCTCAAGCGCGTGGGCTACACACAACTTGATGCACAGTTGAAACGACCTGTAGCATACGAAATTTAAGGTTTTTGGGCCCAACGCCTCTCACAGCGTTAACTGTAACACTTGAAAAAACAGAGCGGGCGCCTCCATATTATTTAATTTCCAAAATAACATGGCCCATCGGAAATGGGGAAAGACCAAAAGATCTAATTAGCAAATCTTCAGCAACAACACCGGGGGGAAGGCGATTAAACTCGCTAACATGCAGAAATCCGCAATTTCCCTGTTGACCAGAAGAAGAATATCATCCGCCAAACGTTGGTGCAAATGCAAATACCAAAGCCACACCATATGTCACCTCACACCTAAAGCCGCGCGAAAATCGCCAGTATGCGCTACCCTGCTCAGGCCTCGAATGATTCAGAAGCGAACGCCGGTTTAAGCAGCTGTTAAACGGTTGACCCTGAAAAGGCTTCCGTCCTTGCGACCTATCGATGTGGTGATCCGGCATCATTCAGAATAATCTGCCGCTCGGGTCTTGGTCAAAAACGGGCCCTACGTCGGCCAAAAGAAATGTCTTTAAACCTGCGAAGGCCAAGACCTCAATCGCGCGTGTAGAGGGGATCTTGCATCCCCGATAACGTCACCTCGCATTTCCACTGACCTCGCGTAACCGAGACCGACTGATCATGAATCGCGTATGTCCGCGGTGAACGCTCCGTTGAATCCACTGTCGTCCGCGAAGTGAAGGGACGCGCAGTGCAAGACTGTTGGAGGATGAAAGATGCGACCAGGCCACTTACAAAACGTGACGAGCTGGAAACCCCCGTGAAATGCTGGCCGAGGCGCTGATTTTGAATACCGCGAAAAGGACAATCTGACCCAACGCGCGCCCGTCCGACAAACGGTCACGCTGATGAAGACCTAGTGGCCATTAAGACGTCACCGCGAGGTTATCCGCCAATCAGGTCGCGCATTGAAAATTGCAAACAACGTAATGCGGAACCTTCCCGCGAAAAAAGTCTCATGCGACAAGCTGATCGTAAATACACGTATTTGTCGGACCGCAATAGCGGTTCGCTTTGCGGGGATTATTTTTTATTCATCGCCTTCCTCCGTATCTGGGAATCCCGAACCGTGCATTCGTATCGGGGGGTTGCACGCGTCCCCCCGACTAACGATAAAGTAACAGAGGGGGGAAAGAATCATGCCGGAGGTTGGGCAAAAGACGTGCTGTCCAGCGGTTTAACAGATCGAAGCGTCGATCAATGACAGCTGGCCCGCCTAAATCACGGAAAATCACACCGAGGCAAAGCCGCACCCATGTGCGAATCGGAGAACATCCCGAGCTCGCCCAAGCCTACCGGGCGTCAAGCTCTGCATGGGAATGGGTGCGAAACCGACGAGCGCAGCACGTGCGGCATCAACACGGCGCGGGGCACAAGACGCCAACGAGTAAGCCATGAAAAAACGGAACCTGTAACTGCACCGCCCCGTTCCCTCCATGGTCTAAATCCTCGGCCAAGGCACTAAACTCTGTGCCGTTCCGTGGATCAGTCCTCCATTGGCCTTCCAATTCATCATAACCCGAAATCATCGGACAGGCCTACCCACGAAAACCGGGTCATAGCTCCAACCAAGGGCCAGAAAGCTCCTGTATTCTCGACCTTCCACCGGCTTTCAAACATGTCCGAAATACTTGTCCCGAACCCGGGCTCGGGGGCCTCTCATACCAGCATAAAAGCGCGTTCACCAAGCCTCGCCAAGGCGAGCAAGACGCTAAAGCGAGTGCCAAATGGATATGCCCAGAAGGTTCCCTAGCCGTCCATATACTCCGAACCACCGGGCCCACAACTTTCGGCCTAATCCGACATCAAGGAATGTTGCATCTGGCGTCAGCTCTCCGCCACGAACGCGTCAGCAGTTGCATTCGAAACAATAGAACGCAATCTGGCGCACACCGGGGTGTTGATCATGTCTCACTTTGCCGCACAGCATAATTTTGCGGTCTCGTGGTTTAAGCTCCGTCAGAATTTTTGCGGAAATGTCCACATTCTCCGAACACCGGGGACCCGTTAGGCCAAGTCACGGCGTGAGATACATTCCACCCTGAACCGGCGCCAACACGGTGAACTCCGTGACCCACTCGGGCCATGGTCATACGTCGCGAGTTTGCCCAAATTACCACACATAATGTCACATCATCACGTGGGTGCGCGGAAAGCACACGCCTTACCCGTTTCACCCCGCATCGACCCAACTCCTCAGAAAGAAGGGGCGCGATTCCGCCAACGGGGGATCAACGCATTGTAGCAATCCAAGACCGTCTTTCATCCTCTTCCCACTACGTAGGGTCGTTCATCGCACGCGCGTTCGGTCCCAGACCTCATGGTTCCAACCCACCACTTTGGCCTTAGCTCGTATAACGCTGGCTGAGCTGGTAAGCGTGACACGGCATTCGCACGTCGACCACCTCGGGTTCGACGGGTTCGACAGGTCGACCGGTTGAGGGTGCATCCCACGCCTCCAATCGGGTTCGATGACCCTTTCCTGCTTGCGTGTGCACGCGCAAAGGCGGAAATTGCCTGAAACCACAATCCGCCATTCGCTGCTCCGCCGCTTCGCGTAGGTCACGCATGGTCCGGTCAGCGGTTCAAGCACGCTCGATTTCAACGGCTCGCTTACCTCGAACAAGCCCGGCGATGGTTCGTCGAACAACCGTTCCCACGCTCGGCCGACGACGCAGACTGAGAAAGTCTCTCCATCTTTCTCCGAAAGCGTAACTTTCATGGCCGGATACGGCAAACACGGTATACGTCAAGACGCTCTTTTTGGCCAAGCAAGGTTGGCAAGACGTCTTGCAGCCGTCAGTTCCAACTTAAAAAACACCACGTTGTGAAGGTGGTGAATCTCTCTGCGCGTCCGACATGAACTTGCACGGGGCTCCGGAATCTGTGTCATCGTAGAGCGGCAGGCCGCAAGACAATCACCCCGGACGATCTGTTATTTCTCGGCGCGCACTCAATCCACAGTTCTTCGCGTCAAAGTCCGGCCAGCTCCTTCGAATCTTCGCAAAACGGGGCGGCCAGCTTCTTTCCGACCATCCATTCACCTGAGCTTCGGAGCGTCTTCACCCGGTTGTAAAGATCGTTCAAGATTCCATTTCGGGCACTTCCGAAACAGGCAACCTCCGAACCGGCGTTACATCAGACGGGACGCATTGAAACAGAAAACCTCTTTTTGACTTATTCACCTAACACGGTCCGCGCAAAGCAAAGGCGATGCAGTGATCAACCGGTAAATCCCGCAGCATTTCCCAGATCGGCAGTTGGCCTCTGAAGCGGCTTATCCCTGCCGCCCACCTGCAGCATCCGTGGAAAGCGCAGGGCGACGCCGGGGGAATTTATGCCCGTTGCCTGCCTAATACCCCGAACGCGGATTCGAACACTTGCTGGGTGACTTGGCGCACATGGCCAAACCGCTCGTAGACTCGACCAAAGCCGGTGATCTTGCAAACCGCATCCGGTCAGCCGCTATAGCTGGGTAAGGGCACCTATACTCATGCCATTCAGACCGCAAAGGTGAATCGTGAACAGTTGGCGCTCGGCCAGACCACCGACTGGCATAGATTCAATCACTGCGCGAGGTCAGCGGGTCCAGCTTCCATTTCCACCAATCGCCTTCTGCGCCCCGCAATAAGGGCTACCGCACGCTCAGCAATACCTCGCCTTGGCATCGCGTGCAGTCCGCGTTGGATCTCCGCGCATCCCATGTGCAAAGCTCAGCTCGGCGACAGGCGATGCGGGGCGTCGCGCAAGGCGGCGCAAGGGCTTTCAAGCAGCGCACACGGTCACAAAGGGCGTCTCGGGATAATCCTCGCATTGCCAATTCCAGCAATCAAGCGTGGGCAGCACACGGGGCTTCGGGCCATAGCTTCTTCGCAAGTCTTGCGCCATACGGGCGCAGGCGTTAAGGATACGTGCAAGGCGACCAATTGGCCAGACAGCAATCGCCAATCAGAACCGTGCCTCGGCATGAAATCCACCCGCGCGGGCAAGTTCCGGAAACGTCAGTCATTTCAGCCTTCCCGCCGACCACACAAATATTCGCCCCGTCGGCGGCAGAATCAATTGAGCGGGATGACCGTCCACTCATCTCGCGCGTCCGGACACCACAGCCTTGCGCTGCTCCACCCGAGGCCAGATAGAGGATAGGCCGACGCGCGCAGAGCCACTCGCTCGACCAAGCGTGTCCAGTGTCGTCGACCATTCCCCATGACCGAATGCGCCCACTCCGGGTTCGGTGTCCCTGGCGCGGCAGGACGGTCAATCAGCTTTTGGCTAACCCCACACAAAACCAACCGGGGGGTATAACTGTAAAGGATAAATCGCTCGGTTCCGCCCAGAAGTCCAGCTCCAACACAAATCTTGCGGCGCCTCTTCGCCCTGGTGTAAATTCGGCGCAAGGCCCGGCTATCCAGGAAGCAGCGATTGGTCGTCTTGGCGTCGTTGGGGCAGCACCAGCGCGGTCGTCTCGGCCAACGCGACGATCAAGGCTTTCCTCAACAACCAACAAGTGGAACCACCGCACGTTCACGCCCCTCGCAGGCAACTTGGTTGGTAACGCGTTTGGGCACGCCCGGAAACACGCGATTCCCATAGCGTCATACAGCCGGGTCGGGGCCAAAGTAACGGCAAGAGCGGCCACTGGACCTCGCTGGGGGCTTTGGTCGATGGCGTTGACACAGGCACCAAAACCTTCATCTTCTCTCTATCAAGGGATTCGCCTTCGAACTTGGGTAGCACCACCTTCCATCGCCACCACGCCGCCAGATAGGCGGCCCTTGAAACATCCGTAATAACCATGGTACATATAAATTCTGCCTCGGGTGGCCTGATCGCCGGACACATCCATCCCAGTCCGCAATGGCCGAGAAATAAACCCGCGATCTGGCCCGCAGGGCCGACCGTACACCCACGGGTCCAATCCAATCGCTGCGAAAGCGCTCCACGCCGAACTCTGGACCAATCACTGCCCAAGCACGGGTGGGGCCAGCAACAATTGCGCCGGGGGGTGGTCCTGGTCAAAAATCCCATCCGCAGGAATCGGTCGCAAGATCCCTTGACGCTCAGCAACGCGTTGTTTCGGTGCATAAGGCCAGGAAGCCGATCGGGGTCGACAACGGACAACAACTTGCCCTGGCCCAAGCGAGCACCCAGAAAACGCGGCTTGCCCTCCCGGCGTCACCCGCCCACCAGGCTTGATCTCTGCGGCTACGGGGTATGACGCCCACGGAAACAACGGCAGCAAATGGCTTTCGTATAAAATGTGACTTGATCGCTTCGGAACGATCAGACAGCCCTTCCGTTAACAACCTGTAGTCCCCGACAACCCCAGACCCGCCCGGTCTACTCGACTCGGATCTGGGCGGAACCGAACGTGCCCGCCGATGAAATACGACACCCGCACCGCCCACTGCCGCATTCGCCATAACCATGCGTCGCGGGGTAATTCGCCAAGCCGGTCGCATGAGTGCCAGGGGCGAGCCAGTGCGAGTAGCGGGGCCTATCCCCACGGCCGTGACGAATCCGGTAATTAACGCAGCGGTCAACGGGCGCCACGGTCTATATAAACACCGCGGGCAAAACCGTTCGGTGAACGAGAAAAGGTCTTGCCAACCCATAAGCTAGCAGCTCGAACGGTGAACAAGGAGACACACGAATATCCTCGACAGAATTTCATATATTCGTTTGTTTTAAATATACCAAGAAATTAATCAGCACAACGCTATTTCGCGGTGCCGGAAGAAAGGCGCTCCATTCCTCTATTGCTTGTTGCGGGCGCGGGTTTTTCATCAAGACTTCGGGGCCACCCGTCAATGAATCAGCTGCGGGGCCTTCCAATCTCCCCGCGCATGGGGATTCATCCGGGACGGAACTCTTCACCCGAGAACGTGGCGCAAGCAGCTAGCATCGCGCAAGCGACAGATTGGTTCTGTCAAACTTCGCGCAGCAGATAACACGGGGTCCCCACGATAGCTGGGTCGCGTTGATCGATCCACATCGGTACATCTCGGGGTCCGTCGTGCAACAATGTGCTCAAAACGCGCGGGTCGAGACTAGGACGCCGCCTGCGTTCCCATCGGCCAAACCTAACCCCGACCAATACGAGCACACTCTTATCCCCGGCGCCCCAAGACCATAGCGTCAATATACTCCGCCCACAATCCCAAAAAGGCTCGGCTGGCAAACCGGGACAGTCCCTCCATACAGCGCGCAACCGATGCCCACCCAGGAATGCGCCAAGCAGAAAAACTGCGTGCACTCAAAGCGCGGCGCCCGCATCACGGGGGCGGCCACATCTTTTGTAATCAAGAAAACATCACGTCGGAAATACACGGGTCGGATCAGTCGACCGACAGACCTCCTCGCCAATCAATCGCAATGAACCGGGCCAGCCCTTTTTGCAAGAGCGTCGGCATCGCATTTCCCACGATTCGTGCGGCCCGAAAAACGCACGCCTTGGGCCCCGTCCAGCGGCCAATCGCGGACGCAGCTCACCGGGTCCGAAGCCCTCGGGCCCAAGCGCCTACCCGTCCGAGGGGCGCGAGTCTAAACCTTCCAACTATAGAAGAAACACCCACTCATTGCATAGCCAATCTCGCCGGTCAATCTGACTGCCCTCATGAAGCAACCTGGGTTGCGCCGACAGATTCCTCGAAAGTTCACGTCTGAAAGGTTCTCCGCTCCAACTCCTTTGGCGTGCCCGTACCCATCATACACGCCCCTCGGCCTCAAGTCGAACGCCGGTCCCGCAAAGTCACTGCCTGCTCATTTCATTATCAGTACTGTTACATAAGGCTTACAATCGCTCACATAGCCCTTTCTTCGCAAATGGCGGACA
>Ga0163217_1105386_pt1 | contig 15242 bp, 6 predicted proteins | sample SynspAceP_FD_185933 | JGI IMG/M metagenome (GOLD analysis project Ga0163217, IMG submission 185933) | Saline lake microbial communities from Ace Lake in Antarctica - Synechococcus sp. Ace-P (PacBio error correction) | ecosystem: Environmental > Aquatic > Non-marine Saline and Alkaline > Saline ...
GGTTGTTGACGTCGGAAATCTAGGGGAATATATTTGTTATAGTACGGTCGGAAATATAATGACGAAGAAGTAAGCCCGAAAGACCCGGTGGTTTTTTTTAAATTCCTCCCTGCTCCATTAAACCCCTACCTGCAGTCAATGTCAACATTTAACGACTCAACGAATATGCCAACGTTGAAACCGTTTTTTATTGGGCAAAAAATTGTTAGTGAAATTTGGAATTTAGGAGCAAGAAACTGGGGCTTTATCCACGGAAAGAAAATTTTTGCAGACGCCTTTTTTTTTATTAAGCCCCGTCAATGCAAACAACAGGCTATATTAGAGCGCACCCTTGCATGCGCATGAATCTGTTGGCGAAAACGAAGTGGCTTACGATTTGGGTAATTATGTTGGGATGAAGCAAAGAATTTAAACTTCGGCATGCAAAAACATAAATGGCCTCATGGTTCAGGAATTGCTTTAGTTTTTGCAATTAAGAAAGATTGGTTTGCAAATGGATAAACCCGTTAATGTTCCCGGGAACCCTTAAGGAATATCCGAAACTGGCGCGAGAGCGGCGCGTAAATTGCGACTCTCACGGAAATCTACAGACATTCAAGTTTCGACTGAGCGTCCGGATGCTAATGAGCTAGCGTCTACCCAGTCCCTGAGCCGCGGAGGAGCAAAAGAAGAAATGAGACGTCGACTCAACGATATAATGGCGCACTGAGGAAGCAGGAGTGAGGACCGCGATCCAGAGCACCCAGCGAGTGGTGAAGCCGCCCTTCATTAAGGGGTAGAAATGCAGCTAAGAGAGCGAGACACATTATCAAAACAACCAAAGTGTACTTGTTCTCCACATTTTTTAAATGCATCGTTGGTCCACAACTAGCCCATCGAGCCACTTGCTACAAACCCTCACATTACTGCTTGGGTACCTAATGCATTATCAATAAGTGCGATTGGGGATTTACCACTGGCCAAGAAGATTGAGTAAAAACTGCTACGCCGATGATAGGAATAAAGCATAGTGTTGTTTCTTTCCTGGCGATTTTTAAGCTTAATAAAGCCGCCCCAAGTTCTATAGTCTTAGCATAACTAATGCCCGAAGACAATTATGAAACTTGTCGATCCTTATCAAATTCAGAGAGAACAGGCAATACATGCAGGCATTCTCTGGTCTGTATCCCGATGTCCGCTTGTCACAAAATCGTTTATCGCGTGCGATGTCGGAGCGTGCACCTCCAAAGAGTCCTCAGGGCTGCGAGTGTTGGGGAGCCTAGTAAACACGGAGAGTCAGAGTGAGAGTGCCCACCCCAGAGTGGCGTGTCTTGTGCCCCCAATGCTACGTCTTGTTTATAGATTGGCTCGGAGTTTTAATCTTTGAGTGAATGCAGCTGTATCTGCCAATGGCAAAAACCGACTTTTGGTTATTGGGTAACTCGTCGTGCCTGGCATTAGTGTTGGCGCAAAATATAAAGTATCAAATAAAGATGCTGCGGGCACAGTTTACCGCATAAGGCTGATCCTGTTGGGTTTCTTTTGAGACGGAGCAATAGCCGCCTGCTCAATACGGTCAGGTTGGTGTTAGACCACAATACACATATCAAATGGCAAGATAAAGGGCTGGTTTAAAGAAGCGCGCAACAAAGAAATAAATAATCGTAACCCCATGAGTATCTATGAGTTCACTTAGGCCCTCAAGAGAAAACGGCCCCGAGCTGTCGTGAGGATTACAAGCTGCAGACGTTATTTTAAGCCTATCGTGAGCTTGGCGAGAACAACTGATTCATATGTCAAAGATACTGGCTACCACGCACATATCAAGTCACATGCCGATACGCGCAAGGAAGTCTTCCTTTGGAGGGCTCGGCGATATCAGCCCGTTGAGGCACGCGTGTTATCGCCTCAACTAGTCCGTTTTTGGTCGCGGCCCGATTAGACTTTAAATATTTGTTGATCAATAGCCATGCAAGTTGGAGCATTGGCGTTATTATCGATTGGGTACCTGCTCACTTCCCTAAGACGGGCCAATGGATTAGCTCGGTTCGATGGTACTCAATGTCCTATGAAATATGCAAGATCCACGTAAAGGTTTTTTGGCATCGGGCCGATTGGATTCAAATGGTATTATGATTTTGGCAAAGACACCGTTAGCCATGTCCTAGTAGCCAATTGCCCTATATTGGTGGATAAATTTCAATATTGAATGGTTTACGCGTGGATGCTGTTGCCTCTATGTTGTACCTTGATTTATTCACGCGAAGATGGCGATTGGAGTCCCCAACGTTGATGGGGGTAAACCCAACTATAGGCAATTAGTTTGCTGGCAATGGATGAATCGAGAGGTTTAGTGAGAAATTCCCCCATGCTATGACAAATTGCCGAAAGAGTCCCCACTCATTTCCAAAAGTTTCTCGCTGCCTTATTTGAATGGTGGTCTTGGTTTGGTTTTAAATGGAATATGGGCTGGATGCAAATGATTCTTTGCAATTACATTCCAAAGATCCCCAGTTTATCGGCGCTACACCATAAATGAAATACCTCAGCAATGGTTTAAAAATGCCTTTGAAACGAAAATTTTGTCTTACCCATGTCTCACTGATGAAGTGGTGCATGGCAAGGGGTCCTTGGCTACGTAAAATGCCAGGTGAATGAATGGCAGCAAGCAGCAACTTGGCGGGCTTATGCTGGGTTTATGTACGGACAATCCTGGTAAAAACTCAACTTTAATGGGCAATGAGATTGCTCAGGCCCAGTGAGTGAATATGATAGTTCCGTAAATTGGCATTTATTAGAATTTGATAAACATAAAGGGATACAAAGTCTATATTCGGGAGCTTGAAGTGGTTTGTATGCAAAGTAACCTGCTCTCCATGAGCCTGGGATTCATGATACCGAGGCCTTTGAATGGATTGGATCATGGGCAATGCAGACAAAGCGATATTGTCTTTTTTTTACGTAAAATCAGACGGACAAAAAACAAAAAATTTATTGTATAACCAATCTTACTTCCAATACCCCACGATCACTTTTGGTAGGGGTGCAAGAATGAAGGCAGGTTAAAATCAATTGTTGCCTCAATACCGATTGAGAAAAAAGTAAATTGGGGAGCAGTTACAAAGTGGTGAAGACAAATGACGGCCAAAAAGTGAATCATGGTAATAAATCAGCCAGCTTTCAATTAGCGTCACCTGCTCCTTTGGCCGTTTTGTTTTATTATTTTATAAAGGTTAGGAACAATGCATGATAAGACGTTAAACGTTATTAGAAGGTGTGGCTCATCCCCCGGTGCAACGTTAACACGGTTGAGGCTTTGCAATTTTGCGGTGCATTGCCCAATGCTACCCAAAGTTCAGCTCTGTTTGTTTGCTACAATGATACCGAAGAAGGCCAGATAGAGGTGATTCTTCTACCTGCTAAACCGGAGAAGGTCTGGCAACGGATTTATGAAGGGTAGTTGAAAGGACAACTCTATGGCTTTCGAAAGTGTGTGAAAATAATGTGCAACTGGTTTACATTTGATTCTCAGAGTTACTGATCGACCCTTATGTCAGGCTTAATCGTCACTCTTGTGTGGAATGCCCAGCAGTATTCTGGTGAATAGCCAGTTTATGATCTCAAAGGGCGTAGTAAATAAAACCATCTGAATCTGCGTGGCAGAGTGCTTTAAACCGTTATTCCTTGAACAAACCTATTTTGTACGAGGCGCAATGTAAAAGGTTCACCCAACTTCACACCGATGTGCCTGATGAGCATAGAGGTCAAGTTTTAGGCCCTGGCTTCACCCTGCATTATTGCCCACTTGAAGTCATTGGGTATTAACGAGTGTGGCAGTTTAATGCCCGTTAGGCATTTGTAATGCCAGAGCGTTACATTACTGAAAAGGCCCTGACCAAATTATTTGGGATATAATCCCCTCATTAATTATTTCAGTCCTGAACCTTGCGTCTATGTCGTAAAGACGCCGTCAGTGAATTTAGAACTATGGTTCCGATGCCTTGCATAGTGCGGATTGGGAAGTGATTTTAGAACGTAGTGTTCAATCACCACCGCACACCACCGACGCGAGTCATTTGACGCGGCACCAGAGGCGCCGGAGCGATTTACCAAGGAGAGGGATTCGGAGCGAGTAAATGCGTCACACGACGCACGACGTATTGATTTACGCATACTATCTATATGGAATTGAGTGCATCGGCAGAGCACTGGGATTGAGAGTTATGCGGTGCGAAAATGACGAGTGACATAGTCCCTGAGATGTGCTTGGCCAACAAGCACGGTCAATCCGCTTACCCTTATGTTGCCTCAAATTGGGTGGGATGGACTCAATTGCGTAATTGGGTTGCAAGAAAATGGGTGTAGACGGTTTTCGTTTGATCTGGCGCCAGTTTAGGTCCGCGACCTCTATTAAGTTTTTCAGTTTATCCGGCTTCTTTGAGCCATTAGACAAGAAATCCGTATTGTTAAAATACCGAACTTATGCGCGGAGGAAATTCCACGATCATCGGTGTGCCGGGAGAGACAAAGGCTCGATGAGGATCGGGCCGACGCCGTGTTCACGAGAGTTGGTCCAGCGAGTCTATATCCGCGCGTCAAATTGGTTAAGAGTGTAATGATAAATATCGTGATACGGTAAGGGCCATTTTGGCGAGGTGAATAAGGGCCATACAGTGATTTTGCCTACTCGTCTACTGGGCCTCTAAGATATTTTTCCAAAAAGAACGTCGCGATTCACTCGTCAGTCAATATGGTGTCATTATCATGAAATGGCTTCCACCCTGCAAGATTTTGTGAGCTATTAACGAACGACATAATGAGGCAAATGGCGAGCAAAAATCGCGATGGCCCATGGTCATGATTTGTCGGCTAATAAGTGGTAATTGAAGGTGCTACGAGTGATACACAAAATTAAAGCCCTACGAGAACGTCAAAAACGCCAATTTAATTTGCAAACCTTAATGTTTTCTCAAGGTATTTCCTCATGGTATTGGGTTGGTGATGAATTGAGGTCGCACACAATTGGGAAATAACATGCCTACCTGTCAGACAGAAATTAATTGTACGATTGGTCTCAAACTGAAAGTCGTCAAGTTTTTTTAGACTTTTGTCGCCGTGTTATCGCTAATTCGCCGTCAAAAGTGAGTTGCTAAAAGTCATCTCATTTGGGAAGAATGATAATTACACTTAGGCCACAATGGTCGACAAAATTAATTGGTACCATGGCCAGATGGCGAAACAAAATTAGTAGATGATTGGGCATGATCATAGATAATCAAAGCATTTGCAGTTGAGTTAAAGGTGTTGTTGCAGCAGATACCTCTGAACTGCCTGGCAATGCAGGACGTTGGTTGATGATCTTTAATGCAACGGATCATGATGTTCCGATTTAAACTTGCCACATCTTGAGCCAGGGGGCAGGGCTGGCAAATTAATATTGATACTCGATACTCCAAACTTGAAGCAGCAACCGCCAGGTTGCAGTAAGCCTTTGTTTATATGCAGGCATTTCAAGAGTATTTGTTTGTTTAAAGGCGGTGTAAGCAAGGCGAGCCTACTCAATGTGAATAAATTCAGTAATTTGGCCTGAAGTACTTACTTGACTTAATTAAGGGGCACAGTATATAACTGTAATAGGGGAACGGGATGACTTTATTAAATTTAAGTAACAACGACGGTTGGAGTGCCATGTTTGAAGTTAAATGAATCGCAGTGGCGGGATAGATTAAGCCGTTGAAAAAATTTAAAAGTGTGGGTTCGTGAAAAAGAAATACCGAGCGACCTTTACAGGAACAAATTGCTGCGACAATAAAGCAAATGGGTGACTACTCTGTACATGCTGCGGGAAAAAGTTGTTTGATTTCTAGCCAGAAATTTGATTCAGGTTGGTTGGTTGGCCTTCTTTTCCAGCCAGAGCTCAGAGTCCAAACGTTGGCTTATCAAGTAGATATAGTTAAGGTTATGCAGCGTATAGAAATGTCTTCTGTTTTGCATTTGTGATGCATCATTTAAGGGAAACGTTTTTTTGACGTACGGCCCAGCGCACTGAGTGGGAAACGTTATTGTGTCAATTTCAGTTTGCAGTAAAATTCAAACCTAAAATAATCACTTCAGCGCTCAAAAAACGCTCGTTTATCGGCGTTTTCTTAATTTAATCGACCTCAATATAAAAAAAATTATGAAAGTAAATTTTTCATAATGATTTATACAATTCAAAGTTCTACAGCACATAAAGCCAGCATAAACTTCGCTATTTTATTGGTTTTTTGTGATTAAAGCCCACCCGCTCTTCATTATCAGACTGAAGTAAAGTGGTAAGAAATATTACTAATTTATTGGCTTAAAATGCTGTTTTTTTTAAAATTTGTTTTTAGTAATTTAGTGTCAATTTTGGCTATTCGCTCGCCCTTTCCATATAAGACTATCGCGGTTTTTGGTGCACAGCAGCGCTTGTTCAAATCCCTAAACTTAATTCAAAGCCGGCTGGACCCGCTGTAGCAAGGCTTAAAAAATCAATTTTTATTCTGACTGTAAGGTAGTTCACTTTTAATTATGAATCAAGCATTAGGAACAGGAAGTTATAAGGCAGTTGGCAGGAAAAGACAAGAAATCGAGCAAATGCAGCCGCCTTCTTGGCAAATTAATATCGTAATCATGCCATTGAAATTTCAGTTTATGGGTCGTCCACTGCTTAGGTGCCAGTGCCATTGATATCTCAAAGCCGCATCGCTCGTGTAGAACTAAAAAGAAACACCAACAAATTGAGTTACGAGAAAGTTGGCACCCTTGTTAGAAGCGAGATGAGTCATAATGTCGTTGGGCGCCTGCGCATATTGATTTGGGCCAAACTCGCCTACTGCCTTCCACTATGACTCCCATATGCCTGAACCTTGTCAGTGAAGAAAATATTTAGAACAGCAGCTAAGTGAAAATCGTGGGTGTACCATGATACGCACGAGGCCTCAGATGTCGTTTTACATAACGTTTAGGGCGTATTGGCCGCATATTAGCCAGACCTAATTAATCGAGCGCCAGGGTAAAAATATACAAACTACGTTTAAAGGGCTATTGTTGTGAGAGGGGTGTGCTGCAGGCGACCGTTGAAAAACCGTGCCAGTCTGTTAAAGACTGACTCTGTGCATGGGCCGTTTATGGCAGCATCACCATTGATGCAGAAAAAGAATGCCATTAAAGCGAATGGCTCTACATTCAATGTCATCTATGCATTTCTCCGCAAGAAGTGGATTATAAATCAATATGGTATCGACAAAAGCCATTGGTGATAGATAACACCCGGCATATGGCGTGATGAAGGAGGGCTTGAGTCAACATTTACTGTCAAAAGGCGTAAGTAAAGTGCTGCTGACTGCACTCGGGTAAAGGCAAGATTCAAAAATATTGTTACGGGCGTTAATCTGCAGCCACCGACGTTGATCACAAGACCGTATATTCATCTAGCTGCCAGTATGCACCCACCAACGCTTTAACGCCGGTACTTAAGGCCCTAGATGGAAACGTTTTTGTTATCAGAAGTGGACCATGTAGAAACGGTTTCATTTCATTTACCAATGATCAAAATTTAACTTGATAACTTTCACAAAGGTGATCGTCCGTGGGCGCAGTGCGGCACTCAATATGGTGATTACTGAACGGGGGCAGCCACAGCAAGTCGCGCGCGCCGCGCCGCCACACACACCACCAAGGGCCAAACTGACTGGGAGCTCAATTCGTGGCCCACACCCCAATGTCCCTCACTTGGCCATCCTAAATTTTAACATTAACCGCAAGCATACACTGGGAATTCAAAACTATTTGCGTGATGTGTCCTTTTTTCTGAATCTCCGCATCAAGTCCAATTAATACCCGCGTCAAGTGAAATAGTTTTCGACCGACTTGGTTGGCACACAGAGCGCCTTGCAGTGTGAATCAAAGCCAGACTATCGTGGTTGGGTCAAAGAGCGAACAGTGTATGTTTGGTAAACGATAATGAATTTGGTTATAGTTTGCCAAGTGATGAAGGTGGCTAGAAAAAATGTCTGGCTTAAGCTTCTTCCGACCCTTACCCGGCACGCCACCAGTTTAAAGTGTAGGTATTTGCTAAGCCTGCCTGTAGTAGGGGCTCATCGCGTTTATTTTTGAACATTTAAGTGGGAAAAAACATAATATTTTTTTCCCACTTTTTTAACTCCCCTCATTCAGCAGTTATAAACCTTTTTTAACAGGAAGCTGTGTGTTATAATTACTGCGGTAGAATTTTAAGAGAATGAACCGTGAGAATAAGTTGCAAATTTTGAAATAAGTGGAATATCGAGGTTATTAGTTGCCTCATTCTTAAATGACATTAAACTGAGTATTAGAAAAGACAATCCAATCAGATTTTTGATCAATTAGGTTCCATTTTAAAACTTGAAAGCCGTGCTTTGTTTGTCTCCATCGCCTGAGTAATTGTCGCATATTTAAAAAGTTCCTGCATACCCAGATGGCTGGGAAAAAACTATAACCAAAGCCGTGGCCCCAATGAATCGCCAAGAATGGTTAGAGTGGATACTGAATTTGATGGTGAAAACTTAATTATTCAAACATACGCCGAGAATATGAAATCATATCTATTTTGCTTATTTTGCTCCCTATAGTTATGAACGCATTTAAGACTTTATGCCTGGCCCTGGGCTGCAGCAATCCCCACTTTTGTGCAGCAACAGTTTTTTAGGTCGCACAACCTTAGATGGCCGAAGATAATGTCCCCTTTGTTGTTTATAGGCGAGCCAGAAGAAGGGGTAAAAAGGTAGATTGGCTAACAGCTCGCAAACATCCTGGTGAGACCGAATGGCAGGAATGGTTTAAATAGAAAGGATTTTCATTGAGCGCCTGTTAGACGAAAATGACGGTGTGGCTTCGTCAAATTTTTAGATAAAGCTGTGTTTTATGTTGTGCCAAATATGAAGTCCAGATGGTTAGGTCGAGGCCATTTACGCACCAATTGCCCCAAGGTGTGAACTGAATCGTGAAATGGGCTAATGCCAGCGTGGCCCAAAAGTCCTGAAAGTATTTATGTTAAACAAAATGCTAGAAACCGTGTTTGAATTTGTTTTTAGATGCCCATGGGTGATGAGGCCTTTACCTTATAATTTGTTGCTGGTTGTGAGGTAATCTTGGTTATTCTCCTCGTATAAAAAACTTAGAAGACAGCTTTTAGCAGTACTTCTTTTAGCCACCACCTGAAGTTTCAAGATAGCGTTGGTTATCCTAAGATAAACCGGGCGAAGCGAATCCAACAGTTGCCACTCACGCCGTTGGTCAACAGTTCGATTGTTTAGCCTTTTACCCTTAGAATGCCTTTCAAAGAATAACATCGATTTACCTGATTCGGCTTATGGTTGGTCTCCTGTGCGCTGTAAAACGCTGGGTGAAGATGTAATGATTGCTATGCGTGGTGTAGTTTGATATGCCTGCGTTAAGATTGATAAAACTGTTACGATAAAAATAAAAAGACCTGACTAAAAAATAATTAGAAGGGAAGCAAGTGGAAATATTTTCATAATTTTTTTAAAGTCCTCACTTGGACGGCATGCTGGGTGGAGCCTTTTGGTTTCCTTATGTTGCTGTTTAGGTACCAGGTTTGTTTTTTTCAAATTTAATTTGAAATTCCCCCTCAAAAGTTAGATATTTCAAACATGCTGGAAAGTAGTGCTTGGAAAATATGAATAAGGCTGATGCGCGCCGGCGATACTTCGCACTTTAGACGCACTGACCACAGCGTTATCAGGAACAACTGTAGTTACAGGAAATATTGTGGTGTAGCCTTTGCTATATTTTTTAGGCGGCACCTGCTCTTTTCTGGATGTGGGCCACCGCTTTTCTTTTGGCATGACCACCAAATTTTCGAAGTGACCTTAGTCCCATAATATCGTGATAACAAACCTCCTGATGGCACTAAATTGCGGGTGTCCCCGATGTTATTACATGATATAACGTCTCAATATGAAGTGGTTAGCCGTGGGCGTTCGCAGTCGGCAAACCGTCATCAGTCTTTGGTACGGGCACCGTTGCCGCAAAGTAATGGTATGCTACCATAATTGAAGGCGACCTTGGTTTTTTGATCCACTTATCGTAGGTAACGTTTCCTTAGGTGTTTACCTGGCCTAGTTTTAAATACCGCGGTAATTACCCGTATTGCTGCGGTGCCTCTAAAATAGTACCTTAATGGCACTTATTTATTTAGTTCTGGTGCTGTTTCAGTTATTTTTGCTAATTTAAGAAATGTGGGCCCTGCTTTTGTTCTGTTTTTATCCGATGTATTTACTGCTCAGCAGTCAACGGGAGATTTCTCGGTGCAAACTAATCGCTTATGCCTTTAATCGAGGAGTAAACAGAAGGATTGTTCTCAAATGAGGTCAGGTCAAGGTTCCAGCGCCTAATTGCTCAACGCAGCCGCTAAGACTGATGACCCGTTTCTGAAGTATGGTCTCAATATTAGAAGCCCTCATTGACACTATGCATTATTTGTACTTTAACGGGCCTTAGTGATTCTTTTCTTCAGGTGTCGGAAAGAAAACATTTGAAGCACCTTTGATCGCACCAGATATGGATATTGATGCTGGAAGCCTACCTTGAGTCCAAGTGATAGCGATAAAAACAACTATATAGTTATCTAAACGAATAGGTGGAAGTAGTGTAACGAAAATTTAATGGTGAAATTCAAAGTCGCAATGGAAAGCCGTCAGCACTGGATTTAACTATTATCAATGCCCGCTCCATTAGCGGAAGACGTTACCTTTACTGTGGGGGATCTTGAAAGATACCTTCAACTGGCACTTCTAAGGTGTTGATGGCCAATTACTCAAAAAGGAATAATATTATCGTAACGGTTATTCTTTGATTCACTCCTGCCCAGCCTAACTGCGTGGCGTTTACTCGCGGTTTCCTTTGGCGAATCAGGTAAGTATATGTATCCATAGTTTTATTATTATTGCGGTTTTCAAACGGCGATTGCTTGGTCATATTATGGTGATAGAGCTTACCTATCTGTTTGGTCCACGTTCTGTTTTATGCCTTATCGAGTAGTGTATGTAGCTGATTTTGTATGGGCAGCCGTGTCTGATACCACTTATATGGCCTTATCAGCGGTTTTGCGATAGTGGGTTATGACCTGCCCAAACTTCTTTGGTATTATCCTACTTAGAAAGGAAATGAAGGAGTCTGTCGCAAGTTATTGGGGAGATTTAATAAAGATCATAAAATCTTATTAGCTAAGATGTATAAGCGCAGCATTTTTGCTGCGCTTTTTATTGCAGATTGCATAGAAAAAAATAGTATAAAAAGTTAACGTCCAGAAGAACTTTCAATTCAGGTGTTTGGAGCAGAAAATGGCATTAGTAGATTGTTCCCTTCTGTGGCAAAAAATTTCAGAAAAGCACAAAACTGTCCAGTATTGTGAGTTTGCAATTGGTCAAGCAGTGTTCGAAGATCTTGCCACGCCAAAATTCTTAAAAAAAATACCCTCCAACCCAAAAGTATACAAAAATCAATCAATGTTAGCGATGTTATTATTTGTTGGCGATTTTGGTTTAAATTGTATTGGGGCGGTTGTAACCCAGAAGACCCTGCAATTCAAGCTCGCTTTTTGTGGTGCAGTTATTGGTTTGTGTTGGTACATAGTTAATCGAGTACGGATAGTAATTTTAAAAATCAGATTGAACGGTAACCGAAAATGAATGTTGAAATACCTGCTGCAAAATTGTCAAAAACGTTTATGAAAAACTGCGAAGGTGGCAGTAGAAACCGGTAAATGTTAGAATGGCTCACCTTTAACGGAACAACAAAAAGAGCATGTATTCAGGCAGAATGCTGTATCAGTCCCAGGTACTTAAACTGACCAGCATATGACATGCGAGTGAAGACGGCAAAATTGGTACATAAAAGTAATGAGAAAAAAATTTAAACAAGAATTCGCCAACAAATTTCGATAATGCAAATATAGCGCGGTTTAAACAGGAAAATGATATTTAAATCGTTTTTTTTCGTTCCAAACATCTAGACACCTAATCCCCATGTGCGAATTAAAGCCATTGAAAAAGTTGAATAAAGAGCTTGCCAATGAAAAGACTGTTTTGCATGAATTGGCGTTTAAATATCCTGACAGGACAGCCGGTAAGTTTTTGGCCGCTTTACAAAAATTAGATAGTTTTTACCCTGTGGTACAAAATGTCTGAAATTGGTAGACGAGAGGGTGCCTTAAAAGTCGCACAAATTGTCCCGAGCAAATCCTTTTTGAAGAAGGTAATACCGCCTTAAGTGGAAAAACAAAAGCAGCTTTATTCCGTCAATGTAGTGATACTAAATTATTAGAAAAAAACTGGTCCTTTCTACCTTGGGTGCAGGCAGATTACAAAACTTAAAGTCAAGACACTTTTAGCCAAGTTAGCCCAAAACCACTAATAGTCGAAAAAGTATTGTTAGAGACGACTATCTGAACTACAATTAAGTTTGTTTAGGATAAGTTCAAAGACGAAGGCAAGTAGCCGAAAGCCTGTTCAATAAGTTATCTTAAAAAAACTCAATCTAGCAAAATAAAACAACAAGTTAGTGCCTGCTTTATTTGCACTGGGATAGAACTGCAAGCAATTGGCCTGTTAGTGTTGAAAAAGAACACCTTCCCATGCTGTTGTCAAACGCCTATTTAGCATTAAAAGAGCATGGTGATCTTAATGTCATTCATGAGCAGCAAGCAGTTATTAAGGTGTGCAATATGCCGCGTTATGCTGCAGCAATTTTTTTGTCTACCGAGCCTAAAAAGCAAGGAGGTGATTTGAACAAGAAAGTGGACTCGAATTAAATCAACGTTTACAAAAATCAATAGACGTCCTGAAATCCCTCATGGCAAGAACAAGCTAATCACAACTTAAAACGCCATTGCCGAATTACAAACAGGTTTTTTTTTTTGAAAAAAAAAGTTTAAAACCTGAAAAAAAATTTTTTTGGGGGGGGGGGCCCCCTTTGGGAAAAAAAAAAAAAAACGGTTAATGGTCATTCTGGCTGAGCGCAATGGTGGCATTAACTCCTGAAGAACTTTGAATCCAAGGTGAGCAAATTAAATCTAGTTTTACGCCAAGGGTAAGGTCTTTTTCTGCAGAGTGTAGAGCATGGCAAAATGCCCAAAAAGAAATGCAATTAGAAGCAATCTATCACTAGCATTATCAGTGCAAGAAGAACTTAGCTAACCTACTCCCTGCTTTTTAATGCTGTGCTAAGCCATACTAAGGAATTAATCCAGAAATTTACGGCATTAAAACCTTACCTGATGACGTGAGCCAGATTGATGCGGCCTGAAACATATTACGGGAAGTCAAAGCAAACAATGGCGCGCAATTACGCAAAGGCTTTGCCTAAAAACTTACCCTTGAGACTTAGTTTGATTTCAATGGCAAGAAAATCTGTGTCGGCGTGCAAGTGTCTTATTAAAAACCTAACTGAGCAAGTTAATCAGGAAAGTTACGCGCTGTCGCAATAAATATAGAGCGGCGAATGAAGGCTTTAGTGGAAGCAAGGGCGTTTTAGACCAGCCATAAGATTTATACAACAAAGCATTAATATGGTATCAAAAACTGCCTGAAGAATCAGCAAGCAAAGTTAAATAAACTTCATACTCAAGTTAAGCAACAAATTGAGAACTTGAAAGATTGGCCAAGATATATAGCTAACCCCAAGAAAACCTGCATAGTTGGCTGACGCTGAAGTATTTGGTGAGCCGCAAGCCTCTAGATGTAGAGCAACAGCGAAGGCAAGTAAAAGTAATTAACGTCAACAGTGAAATAGTCCTGGGGAGATGATGGACACAGAAGTCTGAATAATGCTCCTTAATCAAGCTTTTGATGAAACCATTGGGAAGCGCGCTTTTGCGCCTTGTTTCGTGGCCCATTATGATCACAGCAATAAGAAAAGGGCGCAGAAATTTACAAATATAAAACCGATATTTTGGCTGAGTTAGAACTCTTAAATCAAAGTAGTCGAAGCAGCCTGGGCAAAATTTCAAAGAAACTAGCCGCTTTACAGCAGAGATGGCGAGCAGTGGGTGAAGTTGAGTTTACCCTACGAAATAGTCTATACGAGCCAGTTTTCAGCAGGCCAGTTAAAACCTTAAAAAATGAAGGTGTTCTGCTTTTTACATAAATTAATGCTGAATCAAAAAGATACGTTTAATTACCAAGCTAAAAAGCAACTTGAGACCTGACCTCATTGAAGAAGCAAATCAATCAAATAAAAGGCTTTGCAAGTAGAATGGAAAACAATCGCTCATGCAGGTAAATGAGGGGCGCGAAGCTGAACTGTGGCCACCTTCAGAAAAGTGTGTGATAGTGTAATTTTGGCTAAGCGTAATGAACTTATGGAAACAACAAATACATACACAATCTCAACAAAGTAGAAAATATTAAAACAACAACTTAATAAGTATGCAGTTGGCGGAATTGAACAAGCGAGTAGTAAAGCTGAGAATTTTGAGCAGGCGCTTGAATTAAAAACCGCTATTGTTGAGCAATTATTGGATTTTTGCCACATAAAGACGCTCAGGGTTTGAGCGGCAACTTGAAGGCGTTAGAAAAGCAAGTAGTGAAAGGCATTGCAACAACTTGAATGTGATGGCAAACACATACGAACATGCGCTTTATTTTTAAAGTATTAGCACAATGGGCAAAATTTGACCTACTGCCATCACAGATAGTGAACTGCCTAATAGTTTTGGCAGCAAAGTTTTCAGTAGCCAAAGGAACAAAAAATATCGCGAGTCGCCAAGAACTCACTGTAATGGCTGGGAGAATCGTTAAACAGCAAGCCGTCACCACAGTCTGATGTTGCTGTCGCCAAGCAGTGCAAAATGCAATTGATTGGCGCAAAAACTTCAAAGATTGGTACTCATGCTGATTCCTGGAATTGTTTGCAACAATGGATTTTATTTAGGACCTGTCAATGCCGCAAGAGCAGCATTTTGCTCGAGCGTGTTGAAAGGTTTATTCACCCAATAGATAGAAAGGGCGCAAGACAATGTCAAAATGCAACAAAATAGCGGGCCTTAACTTTTTAACTTTTTTTTACCATAAATGAGTTTCGATGGACGCAATATCGCTTAAATAAATTATTAGCGATTCCGGCTTTTGTTTCGCGCCGTGAAGCGGGAAAAAATTTAATTGAAGGCGGACAAGTGACAATTAATGGTAAAATTTCTCCTGCGCATTGGCACAAGGTGCGTGCCAGGAGACGGAAGTTCA
>Ga0163217_1032205_pt1 | contig 15241 bp, 10 predicted proteins | sample SynspAceP_FD_185933 | JGI IMG/M metagenome (GOLD analysis project Ga0163217, IMG submission 185933) | Saline lake microbial communities from Ace Lake in Antarctica - Synechococcus sp. Ace-P (PacBio error correction) | ecosystem: Environmental > Aquatic > Non-marine Saline and Alkaline > Saline ...
CAGGAAGGTGAGAGGAAAATGCGCCATAATTCCAAAAATAAAATAGCTGGGAAAGAAACGTTTTTTTCAAAAAACAACAAACTTTCAAAGGTGAAGAGACCGCCCTACCTATTTTGGACCTGTTCCTTTTGGCACACCTTTGGGCGGAAGGTGTTTCCCACCAGGTCCCCCATTCCACAAAAACTTGATAATGCGAAACGCGGTAATCATACTCTACAATAACACGCTCGTAATGCGCTTGAAGGCTGAAAGTTTTGGAAAACCTTAAGCTAATTTTAGGCAAAAACATTACTCGATGAGCAGTACCTACAAAGAGTTATTCTACCACCCTGAATTCGTGGTTCTTTTATTCATCCTCTGCAACGGCCAGAGTAACGGTTGTTGAAATTTTACTTATAACTTTCTAAGCAACTAAAGGGAATGAGGCTTGGCGGTGTGACAGATCACTGGTCAGCCTAAACACCTAAAGTAATGTTTGGAATGGAAGAAAATCATTGAATAAACCCACTGGCTTGGTTTACGTGGTTTTATGATTGTAACGCATAATGTTGTCTGGTCCCTACTGTTGCAAATGATACTTGCAAGCTTAGGCGCAGGAAACAATAATAAGGTTGAGCCTCTTCAGTGGCGAAAGGTACGCGTAAGATTAATTAGCTACCGAGCCAAAAAATTCTCTGGAAGGCATGGGTGCTTACTATACACTAACAACTCAATCGCAACAAACAAAGCATTTGGTATAAGATCAAAAAAGTGGGCAGGAAAACAAGTTTATATGAGTTTAGTCAAAGAGTCCGACGTTGGTAAGTTTATAATTTCGGGGCTGGTGTACCTGAGCGACTCGGTATTGAACTATGAAACTTTGACAAGATAACCCTAAGAATTATCTCCTGCAGTAATGCACTGGCTTCGGTAGTAATGGAAACCAAAATATAAAAGATCCTGCTGTTTGACCAAGTTGCGCCAGGCGACTGGCGGGTGTATGTCGATTAGCTGGAACTGATCAAAAATATCCCCTGTTCGGCCGCAGGTATCCAATTGGGTGATCTTGGTGGCGGTATGTTTGCTGTTTATGGGGCATTGCAAGTCGGCATTATAGAGTCTGGGCGACCAGTTGGTAAAAGGGCAAGATGTAAGAATATTTCCGATGCTTGATTGCCAGAAGTATCAATGCTCCCTAAATTATAGGCGACCATGTTCATTTTTTTTATCTGGTGACGACCCTTTAACCCTATCGGGCAACTCTCACTTTGTTCACGCGTTCCATACAACACATCATCGAAACCAACTTTCCGACGGCTTTATGTGATGTTCTATATTACACGAATTTTCTGGAAAAATTTTAAAAATGAAGTGGTTAAAGTGGTCCTGAGTTCGATGCAAGCAAAATACGAATGGACAACCGGGCAAGATGGGCAGCAGAAAGACTTTATAGATGATCCGTTAAATGAAGTACTGCAGCCAAAAATACAACTGCCCATTGAATTTACCCCAATTTAGAAGCTAAAACGAATTCCTTGTGCCCCCAGTAAATAACCTATCTGACGCGTTAAATGATGAACAAGTAATTGCAATCGAAATATGGCGTAGACTTAAAAACACCCAAATGGGTAAGCTCTACCAAAGGACCGGGCAACCCAATAAAATCTCAGTACAAATGAGGGAGACCTTGAGCTGCACCTACATTAGGTCAAGATACACAGACGGTCTTATCCACGAACTATGCAAAATGTCCTCAAAGAAAACGCATACGATACACGTATAGCTGAAGGGTGGCAGTGAGGGGAAGCAGCAAATGAATAAGGATGTTTTTATTAATGATGTAGGTCCCCGCGACGGTTTACCAAAATCCAACGAAGATATTAACGCCCTGCACATAGATTGCAACTTTGATGTTACTTCCGAGCAGGTCCAGAGGCAATATGAAGTAGGTGATTGTATCAACCTGAAATCTTTCTAGCAAATGGCCGAAAACAGACGAGATATGCAACAACTTGCGAGTAATATTTGCCACTGCACCAGCCTTAATTCCAGTAATATGAAAGTGATTTGAATTAAGCTGAACAAAATAATGTTAAGTTGGCAATCATTAGTCATTGCAACATCGAAATACGAAGAAATAAAAAAAAACTTCGTATGGATAACACATCAAACCTCTGAACAGGTGATTAAAGATGTCATAGAAGTGTCGAAAAACACTGCCCGTTGAAGTTCAGGTAAATATTTTAGCTTACCGCCTTGGGCGTGTCCATTTTGAAGGAGTCATTGCGCCACAACAGGTCAATGCGATATGGCTGTAGTTTATTAGAATTTGGGCGCATGTCGAGGGCTAGTTATTGCAGATACCATCGGCGCCTCAAAATCCATTTACAAGGTTAATACGTTATGACCAATTAGTAAAACAATTTGAGGCCAGATGTTTTCTCATGCCACTGTCAGTACGTCGCGCATTCGGGACTAGCAAGATGTAAGTCATGCAGCGCTAGAAGCGGATCCGACTTGATGCCATCCATGCGCGGCCTAGGTGGCTGTCCTTGCTGCCCCAGGAGCCAGCGGCAAGGTAGCAACCGAGAAATGTGTGATGATATGCGAAACAAAATGGCTAGCAGACAGGTATAGACATGCTGAACATTATTAGAGGCGTCAGATCTGCGTATGAATTAACGCAGACGCCCGCGGGGGGAACGGCAAAAAACATGGTTACGGTCCAAACAATACCCCGAAAGGCTAATTAAATTAATTAGTCCGGCTACCTATATAAATATTATTAGTTAAACAAGATACTAAAAGAAGGAAAAAGTTAAATGAGTTAACGATTAGGCGTTGATGTTGGAGTACTTTTTACAGACCTTTTATGATCAACGAAAGCAACGGTGAAACTCACACGCAAGGTTCCCCTCTACACAGAGGATTCCGTCAATTGTGTATTTAAATGGCATGCACGAATAGCGAAGAAGTCAGGCATAGATCCAAAACAAATCAATCGGTGCATGCAGTGGAACCGACAGTCGCAACCAACGCTGTACGTAACTGGCAAAGGAGCTAAAGTAGGAAATAGTAAACAACTAAGGTTATAAGCATGTCTTGCAAGTTGCTCGCTCATTTTGCCCGCGGAGGCTTATAGGCGCTGGTAGTTAGTGAAGAAACCACGTAACTCGGCGCCATTTAGAAAATTAACCATGAGAAGCTAATGAGCGCATGGGAGCGGACGGAAAAGACGGTAAGGGTTAAGACGAAGGAGCATTCGACATGATATAATTAAGCTAAGCGAAGGTGAGGTCCGAGCACTGGACATTGCTTCATAATGCTTTATGTTAATGGCGAACATGAAAAGCAACTAAAGCCGTTGCGCCGGAAATTTTTTACCGATATAACCGATTAGTATTTTTCTAGTGACATAGGTACCTGAATGCAAGAATATGGAGCGTACCGAAACTACCGGTAGTAAATTCATATGTGCGTCCACAAGTGCACGATACATCGATTAATCTTCAGCATCTTTGCATAAAACGATGGGTAAAAGATTTGCACCTACGATTTACGCTCCGACGGTGGTTTGGGCCTCATACAAATGCGCGTCTGATAACCGGTTAACCTACTAATCGAGTGGCTGCCGGGTGGGCGTTCAGGGGCGATACATTCGCATGCTGGCTGCTGGATATGACAATGTGTAACCTTTGATATGGTGGAACATCAACCGACGTTGCTTAATACAAAATGCAAAGGCTCCAAACGACGTGAAACACGCGTAGGCGTGTTACGGTGCGCCGCACTTCGGTAGAAATGTAAGAACCGTTGGCGCCGGCGTGGTTCGCTCGCTTTCGTCCCAGAAGGTTAACTAAAGCATGCGAGTAGGGCCAAATCAGCGGGCGCTCACCGGGCCAGCTGCTTATATGAAAGGCCGAGTTGAACGCACAGTAATGCGATGCAACGTGGTTTTAGGATACTTGCCTCAGACGGTGCAGCTCGGTGGCAAAATGGCAATTGATAAGGCTTGCAGCTGTAGCGGCGGTCAAAAAAGTAGCTGATGCAATGGGGCTTCTGTAGAAAGAAGCCGCTGAAACAGGCATCGTACGTATTGCTAACGAAGCTCTGTTTGGTGCAGCTGCGATTGGTGTCGTCGAGCAGGGATTTGACCCAGAGACTTTGCTCTCGGTTGGTTTTGGTGGAAGCGGGTCCCTTTGCATGCAATGCTTAGGAATGTCTTAACTGGTTCATGGCCTACCACATCCCTCAAGGCCCCGGCGTAATTGTGTGGCCTATGTGATCGCCAACACTGTGGTAAAGATGAAGCATCCAAACTTGTGACGTTAATTAACATAAAACCAAGCGTCACTGGCAAAATTATTTCATGAGTGTAACAGAGAAAGCGTCGTCGGCAAACTCTTATTTGCTGAGGTAATCAGTAAGATCAATGAAGTTACCCGCAAGCCGATGTACGTTATACCGCCAAGCTTTTCAACTCCTATTGAAATATCACAAGCTGACTTTGAAGCACAAAGGTCTTGTTTATTAATTAGCGCTTCGAACTTACAACACTACTCAACTATTACCAGATTGCCCTTGATGAAGGTCCACGAGAATTTGGTTATGGTTCGTCGAATTGTATCTGCTGCGACTACTGCGCTGCCTGCGAGCAAGCAAATAACTGGAAATACCACCCTTTAACTCGAATGCAAATTGCCGATACCAAAATTTATCATGACGGACACTACATCAAGCGGCCATTTACGCAACGCGCCAAAAATGTTGTCGGTTATTTTCCGGGTCCATGCATCGTGGTGCAAATGGATCCTACAACGTATTTTACCTGGAATATGTTGCCACTGTAGACACCGGTAACCTTCTAATAATCCTGTTAAACGCAACACAAATAAATAGTAGGAGATTCAAAATGAATAAAATTATGAAAACAAACACAGCTCCTCTTAATCGCGTGATACGGACAACAGTAACCGTCGATATCATTGAAAACGCGCTAAAAAACGGCACGTGAAAGAATATGGATGCGGTCTTATTTCGAACAGCAATGATCCTGGTAGCGTCGAGCAAGGCGATTGCTTTCCGATGAGATCGCAAATAAAGATGGCAAAAGGAGTAGGACAATTTTGGTTCTTCAATCCATGATTTATGGACGCATTTTTCCGGGCAAGTGGAAGAAGGCGATGTGCTACAACCACGATCCTTATATGTGCAATGGTGGGCCGGTATCCCATTTAACTGATGGATTGTTTATGTCGTTCCCATTTTCCCCGTGAAGCCGCCCACATCGCTTGTCCAGCATGTTTGTCATCAATGTCGATAATGGAGGAATGGTCCCCGGGGGGGCCCCTTTCAATTTCCCATAAAGCGGAAACATTTTCCAAGAAGGTATCCGCATTCCCCAACGAAGTTATACAAGAAAGGGTGTTGCCAGAAAAGACCTATAAACTCATATAACAACACAAACGTCGAACCCACAGTGGAACCGCATTTGAATTAACGCATTAGTCGCTGCTTGCAATAACAGCATCCCAAGCGGAGTTATCGAGATTGCAGGATAGATTTGGGGACGATACTGTCTACCAACAATGGAAGTGATCTAGAACGAAATCAACACTGCATGTCTGCGGATCATCAATATGTTAGTGCCTGAAGAACCCCGCGTAATTGAAAGATTACTTTGTGCACGATGGTGCGGTAAAGAACAGTATAAATATTCGCTGTAAAATGTGGCTGAAGCGACCTAAAGCAATAATTTGACTTTGAAGGTAACCGATCCAACAAGCCTAAGCTAATCAATTCTACTCAAATGAAAGAAATGTTTAAGATGTTTTTGGTTCTTTTCCACCCATCAATTTAGTGTTCCACAAATACTTTTCATGATGGTTTTTTATGACTGGTGGATAACGCATTCCACAAGGGAGCTTGTTAAGAGCCAAATTAACCCGGCGGCACTTCCTGGAGAGAACGACATGCCCCTAGGCAGAATATTATGTATGGGTGGTTTACTGTCAAGGGTGGTGCGCCAAGGCAATGAATCGCCGCTGGTTTCTCAGATGTCGCCACATGTCTAATTTTCACTCCGGATACGATGATAACGGCGAGTGGTTCCAGCCTCTTCCATTGGATTTGGTGGTATTTCCCCCGGTCGTCCTGCTGGAACGGTCCAGATGGGCTTCAACTAAATGGCCAGGTTTTCACAATGTTCCTAAGCGAATTCATTGAAGCCTACTTCCACGAAGAGTAGAGGCGTATGAAGCTTATATTAGACTCAGGCGGCGCAGGCTGCATCGCGGTGGTAAGGACCGTCTGTGGTTATCGTTCTTAATGACGGCCAAATAGCTATCCATGATGACCGCTGGTTAACCTAACCCTGGGGAGTTAACGGTGGAGCTCCTGTTGCGTTCAAGCTAAAAATATTAATACGAGCTTGATGGAAGCAAAGACAACTTACCAGCAAAATGTGAAGTATTGAAGTTAAAAAAACGGTGATATTTTGTACTTAAACACGTGGGGTGGGTGTGCTGGGGAAGACCCATTTCCAAGACGCAGAACCTCAGTTTGGTACTAAATGATGTCAATCGTTCCTAGTTTCTCTGTTCAAGCGCCAGATCCTATGGTGTAGTCATCACCGAACGATATGTCGATTGATCAGACCTGCAACAATCAGCCCTAAGAGCACAAATGGCAATGCGCGGTGGTGATGTTTCCATTGTTTGATTGGCGGTGATATTTGCCGATATCAAAGCCCCGTTGTTTGGCAGAAACGGGGCTACCTGCTCCCGCAGCACCAAGAGTTCAAATGAAAGCAAATCACTTATCGAATAGTGGCATCTGGTATGTGAACTTACAGTTTGGGCAAAAGCCCAGCGTAATTGGCTGGTCGCATTTAGTAACGGCTTTAAACTGATAAGAAAAGCCCTTTAGGAGGAGATTTCGAACCTCAACTGGAAGCAAATCTCCGATTGGTCAGCTGCGACTGCCGCAAATGTACCTGGTATTTTTTAGCAAACGGTTGTTTACGAAATGAGCAAACAAGCGAGTGTATTTAGAACAGCGATTACCCGCACTCCAATATATTGCAACGAAGGTTCCTCACGGGTGATATTCACGACAATTTAAGTCGTTATATTAACCAAGCAATATATTATTAAAAACACTATCCAACGCGCTTTTTTCAACAACCTTGGCTAGCAAACTATCCAGCGTTCAACATAGACTCCTTGATTAATAACGGTTTAACTACGTCGGTTTGTGTGCGCGCAACCCATGTCGTCGATGGTTGCAACACAACTCCCTATGTGTACGTTGTGGCCTGAAACATGTGGGATAGAAATCAGTCTGCCCGCAAGAAAATGAGCCCTGCTGATAGCATGCCGAAGTAGCTCAAGTTTTGTCCTAAAACAACATCTCTAAGTACTTTAAGTCGCTATGACTTAGCGTACGTAACACTCAACCTAAAATTGCTATAATTTAAAAATAAAAAAAAAACCCCCCTTTTTTTAAACCGGCCCCCGGGCAGTCACGTAATCACATGCCATTGGCCATTTACTATTAAATCAGCTTTTACTAAGATTAGTCACTCGTCAATGAAGGTCTCTTTTGATTTAACATCCACATTTGTAAAAATGCTTGAGCCAAAGCTTCTAAGCCATTCACTTTAAATGTTCTGTAGGGCGTAAAACGATCAAATAATTCGTACATTCAACCTCAAAACCTGCCTGTACAGCAAGTCGCAGTAGGCTTCAAATTGGAAAAGTACCGAAGGATTTGATACAATACCTCACGTTCTAAAAACAGGTAATTAATGTGTCGACTATTTTTCCCAGCATTACCATAACCACCAAACCTGCAACAAAACGGCCTTGTGGTTCAATGCTTCGGGGAAATACCACTTAAACTGCTTTTGGGTGTAGTCATCCAAATGCAAACTGCATTCGAAAAAACAGCCATCAAAACTGCTCATTAAAGCCTAAATCATGCGAGCATCTTTTACAACCCGCATTAAGAGCCCCTCGCCTTAGCAAGCTAGAACCATTTCAGCACTCGCGTCTATGCCCAGTAACATTTTCGCAATAGAGTTGATTTTCGGCGTAAGACTGCATCACCACAACCTACCATCTAGAATAGAGTCCGACAGTTTTTGGGCTCAAGCAGGATTAATAAAGTTCGCCAAGCTTAGCTACAAAGTCAGCTTACTTTATAACTTAACTGGATCCCATTTGTTCTGCCATAAGCCCTCTAAGCAAAGATTCGAATATTATATAAGCACGTCGAGCTAAAAAATCATTTACTATGCCCTTATTAGCCATCTAAATGATTTTTAGGGATGAGCTTATAAAACTACTATATCGTCATCATGAAATGTTTTCACTAACTCACTGTGCGTGCAATGCGTCAAATGCTTATCAAATCATTGCCCGCTTTGTAACCACCGCTACTTCTCTTGTAAATTAGGGTGGTAAAGATATACAATCTGAACCTTGAAGTGAGGCTTCACAACACGTTTTTGCAAGTAGTCGGGGGAATACCAGACTCAACCAGCGCGGCGGTCTGACCAACATTCTTTTTAATATCGCTCTTTATCGCAGGCGCAAAGTATCTTTTGATCTGCACCGACCTTATATTTATCTGTCTGTGGCGCATTGACTCCATGAATACGCGTTTGTTACAAAGGCAGGACCATAAGCTGAAACGTGAATATTAGGACTTAATTTCCAACAGCCAACTTTCAAGTCATCGATAACCACAGGCTGCTTTTGTAAGCAGAGATGACTTCGTAGGGAACCCCCATTCATAGCCGGCTCATTGACGCCAACATTTTACAATCCACCGCCTTCGCGCAATGACGCTTTTTATTTTCAGGTATGCTGCTTGCCCTCCGTAAACCACTCCCATTAAAATTAACCAATCACCCAGCGCCATAAATGTATCGCTCCAGCCTGCGCAATTTTCCCGGGGACACCGCCGAACACCTGCGATTATTATTATCAAGCAAGCAGCTCCAAAGTGGCTATTGTTGTTGTTCAACGCAGGCTTGCATTGCGCGAATCAGTGACTGCTAATTTGCACGCCAACACATTAATGTTCAAAGACTCTAATTGCTTTTTAGCATTCGCTAACGCAAGTTTCGTCTATAATCAGCAATCACAACGTTTCATGTGGCCTAACTCACGCAAATTCTTGCGCTAATGCAACCCTAATGCCACCGCTGCGGCTCGGAAAATAAGGGTTGCTACCAGTAATCATTGATGCAATTATTTTGTGACATAAAGTGGTTCCTATTTTTTACCAACTCATTACAAAACCAAATAATGGCTTAATAGTTATCGATTAATATAGGATGGCCTGCCATATAACACACCTTTATTAGTTAATCTTATGGCCCTTAGTTCTGTGAAGAAGTAAGAAAATAAATGCATATAATATGATTGTATAAAGCTCAAGTAGAGCGCTTTTCTGGTGGCATCAACGACTGTTAGCAAATATCAACCCCGCAACCAAAGACCATAAAAAATCCAAAAAAACTCGTGCCCAACATGCGACGCTTGCACAAAGTCCTGAACCTGAAATAAACGAATTCAAACCATATTAAGTTTGTAGAAACCTGGCAACCAAATACATCAAACCATGCATAGCAACAATGGTTTGAGGTTGGTTTGCTATTCTCCCAAATGCCATTGGCAAAGACACCAAGCGCAATCCCCCAAGAATGTACCAAAAGTTTGGGTCTATATAAAGAGTGCTAATAAACTGTCCACTCCCGAGCGAAAAAAGCCGACATCAATGCCCATTGTAATGTGCTAAGTCGTGTTCTTAAAAATAGTACTAGGCAAAACTATAGAGACCACAGCCAACCAAGTGCCCCAATACGGCAAAACCTGCTGTGAACTGATCTTCACCAAATAAACTAAAGCCAACGCACTGCTAAAAACGGCACCAAATAGGAGTTTAAAAGCGCAAATAATGGCATCCATTATCCGTGCCGGTCCAGACACCAAGTTCCTAGAAAAAGTTCAGCTAAGCCCATAGTAAAGCGCTAAACCAAGGTACATACATAAGCAGCAGCAAGTACCAATCAAATGGAAATATTAATACCTGGATCAAATAACGGCTGATGGCGCGAATGCTAAATACCACCGCGAATGACTTAACGTGGTTCGAGCATTAAATTACGCGCTTGATTTGTGAACCATAAAATCCAAAGGTAAGAGACAAAACCAAGTAAGCTGCCCAAAAAAATCTCAGCGACACTCGCTCCCCATTCAACCATTGAGAAGAACCTGTAGCCAGCGAAATCAAAAACCCGAATATCCTTTCCGTAACGGGACTGGCATTCTCATTAGGCGCCAAGCGAATATCAAGCGCGGTTAAGCATATTCCTCCAACAAGAAGCGCATTGCTAATCCTCGGTAAAGTGAACAATGCATTCATATCCAAGTCGCCCGGTGAAGGCGCGCCGCATGATATATTCGTCTTCCGTGTTTGTCCGCCCAAATACGAAAGTAATAGAGTGGCGTGCTAAAAAGACGCGTGGCCACCTAAATAGCTAATACTTCTAACAAAGTCAGCCTCTAGTCGAAATGCTGGCGTTCCGTACTTGCAAAACAATCTTGCCCAGTTTCAATATGAACGACGGATTTGAATAAATTCTGAGTGTTCAATGTAGTATTCTCTGCCCCTAAAGGGCCTTATATGGAGTCGTTTACTTGAACTATAAAAAGTGCAAATGTTGTCGAGTGACTTTTTTATTTTTGCATGCTCTGGCAACTGTCGCATCAAGCAGCCGGGTAATCCGGCTATTAGAACATATAGGCCCGTTTCATCATCCGGTCTTCGCATATTTTGAAAGAAATGACATGCTTTGTGTGTGGGTCAAGGTCACGAGTCCAGCATTAGCAAAGCGGTTCTAGTAACCCTGTCGCATTACCGTACCGACTCATGCACATCATAAATTAAGTAAACAGCTTGGCGCCGGGGATAACCCACCTTTTCTGACTGAAAATAGCATTAACCAAGGAGCGTGCTCAAGATAAGGCTTTCGTGCATCAGTACCAGAGGCTGCAACGCGCAAGCCAGTCTCCCCCACCTCGGCCTGCGTAAAAGCCTGTTCGTGCAGGTCAGCCCTCTCTCTCACTTGTTTCACATCATCGGAAAATAGCTACAAAAGCCCAAGTATGATTGGCTCCAAATTTGGCGCATTCCACTGCTTAATACAATTTCAACTGTTGCTTGTGGTACTGTTTCGTCACTGAATTTGCGAATACTGTGCGCGGCGTTTTTTATATCCAGCAATAGAATCTTGAGAACGGACCTAGATCTCCTCTGAGGATACCTATGTAATCTGTAAAGAGGCGATGCGTTATGAGCTTTCATTAGACAACCAATTAATTGTAGTCGAGTGATTAATAAATACAGCAAGTATATCCGCGCAGCATTTTAGAATAAACGTATCATCATATAGGGTGACTTCAAAAATGAATCTTTGCATAAACGCCTAAAGGTGAACTGAAGCCAGAAACATGGCTATACCTGCCTCGTTTATTCTGATACAGCTTGTACAGCCCCCCGTTTTCCAAACTGGTTTTTTCCATTTCAGAATGCACATTGCAGTGTATTTCAGTTTCTGCACTTCGGTAGGCTCAATGGCTTTTAACTTGGTTTCGACTGCAGACCATATCGATCATCGCATTACAAATATTTTATCTGCGACCGATAACAAAAATCACTCGGTGACCAATACCTTGTTGGACCTGTGATCACAAAGAATTGGGAAAGCTAGGGAATAGTGTGCCTAAATAAGCCCTTGGATAGTTCGCGCGGCGCCAACGTCGTTGAAGCAATGCTCACCACGTCTCTACTGTAACGTTGTTAGAAACCATAAGAAATCGCTACAGCCTGTTATACCGGTTGCAAACACAACAACGTCCTATCTTCCTCTTCAACCAGAGACAGCACATAAACCGTTCAGAACCCAAGCAGCCTATCTTGCCACAATCATTTAATTCCACAATTGTTTTTTGTAGGGCGAGGATAAGAAGCATATTCGAAAGAAAATGCCGTTACACTCCAATGGTAAAATTCAGGGTGTTAACTTTTCGAAGCCTCATCTTTAACTGGTTTTTTTAGATCTTTCCCTCGCAGGCCAATCTCGACCACTATCAAGAAGGTACGGTATATGTAAACGCTAAAGACCGCACTTCTAAAGTCCAATAACAAAACCACGGAATAACCGATATAAAGGCGAAACGACAATACCTTACTTAGCCAGCGACGGAAAACTCCAATCCATTCTGGGTATCCACCCAATGCGGGGTGCGTGTATAACAGGCAGCTTTTCAACCTTATCACGGATGCGCCGGTATAACCTCGCACCGCACTTGCTCCACTGCCAATAAACGGCGACCTTTTTTATTGCAATGCTATACCGTGCTGCCCAATCAGCTAGTATGGAAACTATCGCCTTTGAACTTATCAAAAGCCATGAATCAGGCACAAACCGAGTACTCAATGGTCCCTGTTGCATGATAATAGCTTTGCAAATTAGTACTTCGTTATTTGCCAGAGTTTACTTCCCAAAGATTACCCGCTCCATTTCGCAGCCATGAATTGAGCGTTAATTGATGTGCCTGAACAGGAGATACTTTGCAATAAGGTTTTGTGTGGTAGTCTCTAGTTCGCTCTGCTGGCGATAAATGCGACCAAGCAATAAGGTTCGCCCGCTATATCTGTTATAAGGGAGATTGCACATCGAACCTGCAGCTCCCTGGTAGCTGTTGTTACCCAAGTTCCCGCCTGCAAAACTGCGACGTTTCCAGCATCACACAAGTCGCTAATGTCTCCTTTTTAACAGCCGCTATAGCCCTGAAATGCAACCAAATCCTGTTCAAACGATAACAATTGAATGCTGTGGGTAATTCGCCATTTTTTAAGGTTTATATGACAAGGTATTACGATACACAAAAGAATCGGACCGAAATAGGTCTAGCCTGCATTCCAGTTCATCGTTAGTGCATTAGCAGTGAGCAACACCAGCCGTCCCTAAAAGTAAAGCAGCCCCAACGAACGAAGTAAAATAGCTTACTTACGGCAATTTATATCTGCCATCCTGAAAACAAAAAAACCTACATTTCCATGCGGGCTCTTAGAATAAACAAACCACACCCCTAAGGCAAAAAATAGCGATTGTCAGATGTTCTGGTATCGGGCTGGCTAAAGGTTGTGATGATTTTTTTCGAAAAGGAAAAGTGTGTGGTGATATTGTGAAATGGCGTCCGTTTAATAACTTATGTTAGCAGTCCTTTTGGTACGGAAATCCCGAAGAACCGCGCTAAATCAGCCCTGCCAGAAGGCCTATGCCCCCCAAATCGAAGTCGCGTCGTAGCGGTAAAGTCTTCGTCGTACTACCATCTGTTGCGTCCAGAGCGGCGACAATAAGCGCTACTTGAAGTTGATATCGGGTAAAGGCCTTGTCAGATTGTTTATTTTCATCATTGACGAGTTAGGGCTGTTTTTCCCTCCGTTGAGATGCCGTAAATTTGTGCCGAGAGGGCGCATTGGGTCAAAAAAACGCTATAAACGAGTGAAGGTTAGAAAATAGTGTATCTGGAATAGTATGTGCCGTTTCTAGTCCACTTAGAATTAGCATCTTATATGGCATAAGTACCACCCTTAAGTACCCACTTGGTGCCACTGAAGTTTCCTGATGCCAATAACACAAACCCTTGAGTAAACTTCAAAGGGCTCTAGAATAATGGCCTCGAGACCCGGGATCGAAACCAGGACACGCGGATTTCATCCGCTGCTCTACCAACTGAGCTATCGAGGCACTTGCGAAAAGCGGGTTCAATACCGTTCAAATCGCTGTGGTGCGATTAACGATTTTGCCCCTTCCAAAGTCAACGATTTTTGCTGTTTTAACGACTTAATCTTACAAAAAGGTTCAAAGTATTAGTAGCGGAGACGTAGCCTTCAATCGTAGTTCGATACCTCAAACAGATACAGCGACGACATTTTTCCTTCCAGAAACTTCACTACGTAGCTCATCATGGTTCAACTATTTCGTTAATCAGCAAGTTTGTTTCTGCAAAGACTAAACGCTCTTTGGGAATGGTCGAATATGCGTTTACCAAGAGCCCCTGGATAATAACGAAAAATTAAACCATCAGCTTTCTTGTCAAATACACACAACTTAACTGTTCTTGCCATGTCAATATACCTTCGGAAAATAAGAATAGTGCGCAGTATATGCTCAATACCACAACTCAACTTCATAATCATTGCTCAAAATCATTCAAACCCAGCATTAAATAAAATGCCCACTCTAATAACACTTTCAACATTCTAGTATTTTCATTGTAGGTGCGGACAATCCAATTCCTGCGGGTTTATGATCCAAACCAAAGTGATTTGACTTCTATCACCAAATCAGTACAAATCCCACCACATTAACTTCGTTAACTGTTGTGGCAGAGGGCGTTTCTTCCAACTCAATAAGCACTGGCAAAATCAGACAAGTGAAGTGGCTAAAAGGGTAAAAGCTGAGTCACGCAATTCTTGCATCCTGCAAATTCCATCGTAGCAAAGCATCTTGCAAGCATCACAATGCCTTGTTCAGTAAGTTTTTTTCGAATTCTTTATCAAAACCGCTGTTTCTAAAGAAACCCCAAAGCCCACCCCAAATTCGTAGGCCGGGGGGGGCCCCCCCCCCCTCCCCCCCCCCCCTTTTTTGTTGCACAAGCACGACCATCAAAAAACGTATTAACATTGTCGCATTTGGTCGGAATGTTTCTCGGTTTTAAATGGAAACTCAGCCGCTTTCCTTGCGCGTAAAGCTAGCAATGTGACTGCATCGACAATCATCACAGTGGTTGAAACGAAGTACATATTGTGCCCACTAAACCTAATGCTTTGCGGATAATCGCCGGTACTAAGCACCTGATTTTAACTACACTCGTGACAGTCAATATTATTGCACTTCCATCTAAACAACAACCGCTGCTTAAGGCCCTCAGCCCCTCAACCCATAACCTATCTCTATTTTTGCGCCCCGTCCAACCCTCAATTGCCATAAACGAAGGATACTTTCGCTTACTTCACCCAGATGCATAGGCTTGATTTAAAGATAGGACAAAATAGCGGCTGCAGTAGAGGCCCTATGCCGGGTAAAGCAATCACCTCGTCAAAAGAGTTGGAAATTACCTGCATGCAAAAATCTCTAACTGTTGGCAGCTATGCAGATCCAGCTCTCGCGTAATAACCA
>Ga0163217_1071452_pt1 | contig 15241 bp, 23 predicted proteins | sample SynspAceP_FD_185933 | JGI IMG/M metagenome (GOLD analysis project Ga0163217, IMG submission 185933) | Saline lake microbial communities from Ace Lake in Antarctica - Synechococcus sp. Ace-P (PacBio error correction) | ecosystem: Environmental > Aquatic > Non-marine Saline and Alkaline > Saline ...
CCCGAAGGATCCATCTCCTCTCAACCCAATCAACAACGGATAACCAGAAGCTGCAAGACGCACCGCAGCTCGACCGCCCAATCCAGCCTCATGGCGCTGCGCAGTCCGACCCGCAAGGTCCAAAGCTAAGCCAGGGCCGGCTGCCGGCCAGCACTGGCAAGATCCAGCCGCAGGGCCCTGCTCGACCCGCACTGGCCGCGCCAGAAAACCCAGCTCGGCAGCAGACGGGCCCTGTTTCGCCACCTGGAATCTCGCCCGCCCACAGCTCAGGGAAGGGGTGATCCGCGGCATAACGTCCCAGGCAGATCCCAGGCATCCAGAATTCGCCCACCGCGACATCACCCAGCAGCCCGGCGCCACTCCTCGAGCGGCTGGCAAGCTGGAGAAAGGGCCGTCGGCACCCCAAAGCTGCTACCACCCGGCGGGGCGAGTTCGCGCGGACGCAGCCCCATCTGCCCAGTCCGCCAACGGGCACCGCTTGATCCGTCTGCCGCGCTGCAGGGTGAACGCGGTCCTTCGACTGGGGCCGGCAAACATCTCGCCATCCTTCATGGCAGCGCCGTGCCTTCCGGCTGACGCCCTCAGTCATCGCCGCCGGCAAGACCAGACGACGCAGGGCCAGCGCCGCCACCCCACCAGCGCTGGCGAGGCTGCACCCACTCCCCCCCGGCGCCGTCGGCTGGCGGGGAGGCGCGATCACTCCTGCCACAAACCGCCCTTCGGCAACCGCAACCGTGCGGAAGGCCGCCGCAGGGCTGCAGCACGAGCCACCAGAGCTGGCCGGGCCCTGCCGGCGGCTTGCGGTCGCGGGCCACTAGCCCAGCCAGGAGCGCCTGAATCGCGCTGGGCACAGGCGCCTGACGGCGGGCGTCGTGCCACTGGGGTTCGGCCTTGCTTCGAACACGGTCGGGGATGCGGTGCCCGGCAAAATGTCGTGGAACGCTTGCTGAACAGCAGCGCTTCGCCAGTCGACCGTGTCCGCTGGCGGGGCAGACCCGGGGTTGGCCAGCGCTTGCAAACCGGAATGGCCCCAGAGCAAGGCGCCCACGCAGATCCGCCTTCCGCAGCAGACGCTCCAGGCTGCGGTGTGACGCTTCTGATTCCGGCCGACTGGTGCACACCGCGTGCAGATTCCAGGTAGAGTCGTCGCGCCAGACCTGGCAGCTTGCTCGCGGTGCGTGCTGCCAGTCGGCCAAGGTAGCCCGCACGGTGCCGTGGCTTTGGACAGCCGCCACCGGCTGGTTTTGCCACAACGCAATTGCTCCAGATCCGGCCGTCGCCGCCGCCGGTCTCCCACCCCTGGCAGCCAGAGGTGCATCCGCACAAGCCGGTGGCCTGTTGCCACTGCCAACCGTAGCGCTCGATCGCCAACCGATCGCAATCGCTGCCGATCGGCGCGGTGACCAGGGTCAGCAGCTCCGCTCCGCAGCGGCCGCCAGCGAAACAGTCGCTGGAACAGGGGTTGGTGGCATTCAGGCCAGCTTGTGGGGCAGAACCAGCGCACGCCGGTGGCCGCCGCCACCGGCGGCAAGCCGCGCAAGCCCGAAGCTGTCGGCAAACCAGGCCAGCTCATGGTCCATTCCGGGAAGGCGCGCCGGCTGTAGGCCTGTCCTTTCCGACACTGGGCGCAGCAGCGAAAGCCGTGCTGAATGCAAGCACGGTCGCTCTCCACCCAGGGCCGTTGAGGGTTCCCAGCGTCCGCCCGCATCGCCCCACGAATCTCTCGAACAGCGGTCGGGCGTGTTGCTCCACGCCAGGCCATAGCGCGCGCGGGGGTGGAATGGCCGAAATGGAGCTGGAATGGCGGCGCATCAGCGCCAGGGCAGAGCGGAAGTGCGCTCGGCGCCTGCCAGGTGTCGCCAACGCCAACCAGGCCCAATCGAGGTGGGCATGGCCCAGCACTGAACGGTCCCCGGCGACCGGGGTCGTGGAGCGGGCCACAGCGCCTCAGCGTCAGCTCGTGAGCTCCAGGGCTCCGCCCAGCCCCCCAGGCGTCCGCCGGCTCGCCAAGGCGTCGGGGCCTGAACGCAGACTGCTCGAGCTCCAGGCCCCGTAGCCAGCAACAGAACCCTCCGGGTCTGGCTGCTGCAGGGCTCTCCAGCTCCAGGCGCTGAGGATCAGGGCGGCCGGTCATCGTGGAGAGGGCTGCGCAGCTCGAGTCGAGCTCTCAGCGGTTCGCCCTGCCACCAGCGGGGGGGAGCACCAGCGCAGCGAGTCGTAGAGATCGCCCCGGTGCACCGCGAGCCTACATCGACGCGCAAACTGGCCTCAACTGGCCCCAAACGCAGCGCCAGGCGGCCCGCAGGCTTTGATGCGATACCGCCAGGCCCGGGACAGTGGAGCTGGCACCTGACGCCTGCAGGCTGAGGCCGCCCCGCGGCCAATCCAACAGGCCGCGGGCCTGCCCAGTCGGGCCGGTGCAGCCCTCCCCAGGGGTCGGGGCGGCGTTCTGCCACACCCGGAAGCCGTGCGGCGGCCCCCATTGGCGGCATGCAGATCCAGCCTGAACGTGACTGAAGACGTTTTCAATCCAGGTGGGAAGTGTCCGTTTCCAGGGCATTGGCATCGGAGGTGGCCATGGGTGACTCCATAGGAAATGATGCCGCTGCCGAAGGGTCGTCATGCCCACTGGGGCTGTCACTCCCTGTCACCCGCCAGAGCGGACCACCGCTCGCTCTCAAGATTTCCGTTTATTCGGCTCGTTTCTTTCTTCATCGCATTTTTGTGTTCGTCTTCCTGCCAGCGATCCGACCCGCCACCCCAAGCCGCAAGGATCTTGAGGATTGAGCCACTCCCAGCTGTCACTCACCTAGCTAGCCACCCCTCCTAGCCATCTTTAGCTACCATCTCCCCTGGTCCATTGATCGCTCAGCCTTTCCTTGACGTGGCAGATCACCGTTGTTCAGAATCGCGTTGACTCTGGTCAACCCCATCCACTGGACGATTCGGAGTTGGTCGTGCGGGCTGCTTGTTGGGTCCACAGCTCACTCGCAGGTGACCCTCTGCCTCGGATTAAGGATCGGGCTCTGCTCGTGGATGCATGACTCTGCCCTGGAAGTACGCACCCCAGCCAGCCAGCGCCCGCTGGACGCCAGCTGCTCAGGCAGAAGTTCGGCGATCGAGAAGGTCGGCGATCCAAAAAAGAGCACCGATCCGGAACTCAGGGATCCAAAACATGGCAGCCCTGCCACCACGCTGACTCCGAGTGGATCCTGGCAAGCACCCTCCAGCCAGAAGCTCGGCCGAACCCACTCCTAAGCAGCCCGCTGGCTAACAGCCAGCACGCCCAATCGGCCGATCCTGCGTGCAGATGGGCCCGAGCTGGCAGAACCAGTGGACACGCCGGAGCGCTGGCCAGGTGCTTGGAGATCACAGCCGATCAGCAAGGCTTTGACCAGCTGATCCACGCTTTGTCGCGTCACGGGGAATGGTCCAATAGCTGTTGTTGGCCGGTGGCCCGGCTGATGGCGGTAACGCCCTGACGTACGATTCACCACGAACCGCTACGTTTATGTCAAGCGCATGTGCGCTTCCGGCGCGGCACACCAGTACTTCCAGGCAGCCGCCCTGCGCTCACGCCTGATCTGAGGCGACCGGCGAAGAATGGAGGACGCTCTATGGGGTCCTGGATCTCAGCACCCCAGCGAGGTGGACTCAATCCAAGCTGCCGGTCCCACACCCCTCCGCCGATCGCCTGAGCGCCGATGCGCTCTGCCCGACCATTTTGGCCGCCGGTCCCGGATTGGCACACCCCATCCCTGGCGGCCACCTCTGGGGCGGGCAACTTGTTCGACGCCAATTTGGTGACACCTTCAAGTCTCAAGGCCGCCTCGGGAGGAGCTGCTGCTGCGGCGCAGGCCCTGCAGCGGCGGCTGATCAAGGCCAGGACCGTTTCCTTGAACTGGATTTTCAGCGCCCTCGGCCACCTGGGCCGCGCCGCCCAGAGAGGCACGGCTTCACCAGCGCTTCACCACGACCCTCAGGGCAGCTGGACCGCCCCCAGAAGCTTCGGCGAGTTTCAACGCAGGCATCGGCCTGCGGGCCTGGCTGCAGCCCTGGCTGAAGAATGTCGGGCGTTGTCCAGGCGTGAAGCGGTCACCACCAGCCTCAAGCAACTTTGAGGACACTTCCGCGGACGATCGTCCCGGATTCTCATACCTGGGTTTCGAGGTGGATGGGATCCTTCTCCCCCGCCAATGGTTCGGTGGTGGGGCGCAGTCCACCATCGCTCGGGTGCTCTTGCGCGGGACCTTCAACGGCGGTCAAGGAAGGCCAGCAATGCCTACTTCTGGTGGCTGCCGCTCCGCTTGGCGAAGATCCACCCCGAAAGCCGCCTGCAGGCGGCAGCGTCAATGCCGCCCGCAAAAAGGCCGCCGGAATCGCCGGAGGAGCCCCCGGAGCGGCGCGCTCGCTGCCCGAGGCCCTAGAGCAGCGGGCGATGGGCGGAGAAGGCCACCGCTTTTTTCCAGAAGCTGGGGCTGAACCCAGGTCCCAAGCCCTGAAACAACCCAGGGGCCGCTACCAGCTCCGATAGAAGCCCTCCTTCCTCAACCTGCGTCAAGCAAGAAACGTGAGCGGACGAGGCGATCGCCACGAATTCGGCAGCGCATCAGCAACGTTCAGGCCCGGGAGGACTGGTGCTGAATCCGTCATTTTCCGGTACCCGGGCGGAACCGCCTGACCGAGGGCCGAAGCAGAACAGCAAATTCGGTCCTGCCACTCCCCCCAGGTGCGCCGTCTGGCGCAGCAAACAGCAGCATGGTCTGGTCCAGGGCACCCTGCCGCGGCTGCGCTTTTCAGTCGCCGCGCACAATCCAGATGGAAACTGCAACACCGCCTGGCGCGCCAACCGGGTCCGCTTTTAGCTAACGATCCTTCAGCACCAGCCCAGGTGTGGATGGACGCCGAGAAACGTGGTGGCCTCCAGAGGAAACGGCGCACCGTGAATCCGCCCACACGCAACCGCCCTGAATTTTTGAGGATCGTCTTCGGTCCGCCGTGGCGAGCGCACCCGCATCCAGCAGGACCGAGGAGGTGAAAACCGCTGGTTTCGGTTTCGACGAGGAGACCTGCGACGGGCTTTTTCCGTCGGCCGCCGCCTCAGACAATCGGGAATCGAAATCGACCGGCACTTCTGGCAACTGGGACCCCATTTTTTGTTCCTGCGGAACGCGTCGTCCAGGGCACAACAAACAGCTACCCGCCTGCCAGGCAACTTCGGGGGGTTCCTCGTTCTGTCGAGCAGGACCGCGCAATTGGGGATCTGTTCGGCCTGGAGGCCCAGCTCAACCTGCCCCTACTGGGCTCGACGCCGAGTCAACCTCGGATCTCTCCAGCTTCCCAACCCGGAAATCCGCAGACGCACCCGCAGCTGGGAACCTGAAGCCGGCCGCTGTGAGCCTAGCCCGCTGGCTGGTGACACGTGTGGCACGGCCTGTTTGCCGCCTAATCGCTTTTCGATCCTGGAACGGCTCCCTTCGGTGAAATCAGGCGATGTCTATTCCGCCTTGGAGGCTCCTCTGGAACAAGCAGGGGGTCTTGCGAATCTGGGACGTGGTCTGAGGAAACAGCTTATTTCTGGCGGCTCGGCGTCGGCAACTATCCAGAGCAAACGATCAGTCAACGCAAATGAATCGGATAAAATTTCGCCCAGCTCTGGCGCGCCCAATGGCCTTCGGCGCATCAACAGCTGCCCTCACCATCTGGCGAGGCCAACCTTACCCTGACCCCGGATGCGCCCGCGCTATTCGCCCGTGCCGATCGTGCGGGCCTGACTTCAACCACCCAATCTCTCTGCCGATCTGGCCTACTGTCGGCGACGGCCCCCAATCAGAACGTCTGTCGGTTCTCCGGCGTGGCCCACCCTCACCCTTGGGGAACGTTCAGCAACCCTATTTTCGGACTTCACCCAATCACGCTCACCCGCGGCATCGCCGTGCGGTAATGGCCTCAGCCCATTTGGCTGTCGATCAGGCCGTTGGACAGCTGGGCGCACGTGGGGGTCGCCTGACCCAGCAACTGGCCGACCGTTGCTGTTCAACGGGGATCGGCCTGAAATGTGGATCCAGTCGTCTCCAAACTATGGCGAGCTGACCGCTCGTTCGTCGGAGCTGCGCTGCAACGGCGCGCTATGCTTAAGCGTGTTTCTATAGCCCCCTTTGAGGAATCGGCGGCGTGCGGGTCAGGCTGAACGATTTTCGGCTTCAACGGCACCGGCGTACCCTTTGTGCCCTTCGCCCGGTTGTTGCCCGGTCAAGGCCCCCGGCCGTGGTTCCTGACAACCGCGTCAGCTAGGGGCGAAATGGACCAATAAGGCAGTCCCGGCCGCCGTAGCGCCGCAGCTCCTGATCTGGGCCAAAGTGGCTGGTGGCATCGCCAATTGACCGCTGAGCAACAGATGGCGCGGGCCCGGGCGCCATCTCCACGGCCGCAGTGCCGATCGGCAGCCTTCAAGACAGCTGTGAACAGGTCGACGCTGGAAGTCGATGCGGCCGGGGTCGGCGGTGGAGAGGTCCTAGGTCGACGAGGCCTGTCTGGGCTGACCTGCAGGCAGGCGAATCCCAGCGCCAGGCAGTTGCCAAGAAGATCTCAGCAAAGCTCTCTGCCACCACCGCCCGGATCCCACAGCGCATCAGCCGATTGGGGGCATGTTCCGCTCGAGCCGCAGCCCAAACAGGAAATTTCGGTTTCACAAACAGGATTCCGGATCCCGGGCGCTCAGGCCGATCAAAGGGAAATGGCCCGGCAGCTCAAGACGGTCGTGCGGCGCAAAGGGCCTGTTCCCCCCAGCCCTCGAAGCTGATTGCACTTGAGGAAACGAGCCGGATGATCGGACGGTGTCGATGCTCCATCGCCACTGATCACCGCCCGCCCTGCCCCTGAAACGCGAGGCGGATCGGACCGGAGGGAAGGCGCGTCGAACGCGGGGTGAGCTTGGGCCGCGAGCTGGTGGGAGAGAGTGGAAGTGGGTCATTGATGGCAGGGTGCGCAACAAACTACTCAGGAAAGCGCTGGCTCCGGTTGGCTGGCTCGGGGTGTGGCGGCGCCAGCAGCAGCTCGCGCACATCGGTGAGTGCACAACGAACGGCCGTGCGGCCGCCACCATCGCCGGGCCTCATCACAAGGGTGCGGCCCAACGGCCCGAGCCCGGGCGACCCGTTGAATTTGCGGTTGCTGGAGGCTGGCGCTGATCCTGGCGGCCTTCGAGGCGGTCCGGATTCATGGCCAGACACATCGAGCAGCCCCGGTTCGCGCGACTTCAAACCCGGCGGCGCGGAAGACCTGATCGAGCCTTCGGCTTCAGCGGCGCGGGCCACTGCTCAGAGCGCAGGCACACAAAACCTTGATTCGCCGGCCACGCGTTCGCTCCGGCCCACGGCCGCAGCGGCGCGCAGATCACTGAGCGACCGTCTGGTGCAACTGCCGATAAGCAGACATCCACAGGTAGACCCGGCATCGCAGCCCCCCGGGGTGAGGTCCATGTAGAGTAGAGCCTGCTCGGCCAGGGGGCGCTCGTTGGGTTCGAGCTTGCTCGGGGGTCGGCACGGCTCATCGATGCGAATTCCCCTGGCCGGGTGATGCCCCCAGGTGACCGTGGGCGCCAGGCCGAGGCACCGAAACGCACCTGCGGTCGTCGAAGTGGCCTCAGGCCCCGCTGGCCAGCTTTGCACCAAGCCCACCGCCGCGCTCCCAGTTCGCTGCCGGCTGCGGAGCCATCGCTCCTGCCGTGCAGGTAGCGAATGGTGGTGGCATCGGGATTGACGTAGCCGCAACGGGCGCCAACCTCAATCGGCCATGTCTTGCAGGGGTCATGCGTTCCTCCCATCGAGAGGGCTTTCGATGGCCGGACCACAAAAATTCATGGCATAGCCACGCCACCTTTTGACCCCGAGCCCTGGCGGGAGATCAATGTGGAGGATCAAGTCCTTTGGCGTACACACCGAAAAGGCATAGCCGCCTCCATCCTCAGATGCGACGCACCTTGAGTTTGTCGATCGAAAGGCTCTGGGCGCGCCGCACTCACGCACCTTGGCTGTGCCGTGCCGAAGGCGATTGCTCGAAGGCCCGTGGGTGGAGGTATGGAATCGCCCACAGGCCACGCGTCTGCCTTGGCTTGGGTGACGACCCAGCTCCGGTGCAATCATGTGCACAATCCCCTGAACGGTCCGCCTGCCGAATGGCCGTGAAGGCGGCATGCCGTGCTCCTCGCAGTCGGCGTCTTCCAGGTGGCCAGCATTGTTTTCCGGCCAGGGGGGAAAAAAATCAGCGAAGGGCCGCGCCCTGGGAGGTAGTGCGGCAGATGTGATCCACGGTGGCAACCGTCCTCTTCCGGGTGGCGCAAAGCTCCCAGGCCCCCTTTCTCGCAGGCCACGAAGGCATGGGACTGGTCACGCTCGTGGATCAGGTGCGACCGATGACAGGCTGGTGGCGCCCGTGCCGGGCAGCTCAGCCAGCGCGGTGCAGATCCCAAACCTTGTCGTACAGCGTTCCGGAACTCCACGCGTGACCTCCGCCGATCCCAGCAGCCTAAACCGAAGGGTGGGCGCGAAACGCCGGCCCGGCTCTGCAGCAGGAGACCCGCAACCATCACCTTGGGCTGCCGAGACGGGGGAATCAAGCGGCTTGAGTCGCCCAAGCGCAAGGCGTGCAGTTGATTGGAGGGCCTTCGCCAACGCTGAGGTCTGATCCAGGCACGGCCGCGCCGGCACCGAAGCGCAACAGAAGCCGCCTCGCTGCCATCGGGCCCGCCACGTGCGAAGTGACCTGCCCGACGGGCTTGTCGGCACTTCCGCCGCCAGGGCCGGCAATGCCGGTCACCGCCATGGCCCAGTCAGCTGCCCCAGGCCCGGCGACGGACCCCTTCGGCCATCGCCAGCGCACTGCGGTCGCTCACGCTCCATATGCCGCGCCAGGGTTCCCCCGGCCTCCATCAGCTCCTGCTTGGTGCGGTTGCTGTAGAAATCACCGCCAAGAAAACAAACAGTCCGGAGGCCCTGCCACCGCCGGCCAGGGCGCACCCGAAGGCCCCCACCGGTGCACGATATCGGCACAGCGAGCGTCTGCCCCTCGTACGCAGTAACTCCGACGCACCACCGAGGCCAGGCCTGTCGTCATCGGCGCCGAAAACAGAGCAGGCCGGTGCGCTCGCGCAACTCCGCCTCCACCGGCCCAAAGCAGTGCCCGGGCGCCGCGGCCGTGGTCAGCCCGGGCCAGTGCAGTCGCTGAGTCTTCAACCTCACCGGCACCTGCATTAGGGCCACGGTGGGGTTCTCCAGGGCCAGCAAGATCGCTCCCACCTGCTTCGGCCAGGCTGTTCGCCGATGCCCCAGAACGCAGCTAGGCGGCTCTGGAATACACCCCAGCTCGCCGTAAGCCCTGCCCGCTCAGCCAGTCCACAGCGGTGTCCATTTCCACAGTCGCCCGCTCTCGGCGCGGACCCCGGGAAGGTGAGCACGGTGAAGCCCGGTCGGGGGCTCGCAGATCATTCGCCGGCGCCGTAACGGTGGGTTGGGGCAACACCTGGGCGCCCGACGGGCAACAGCGCCTGCTTGCTGATTGGGCTGGTCGTCCACCGGGCGACCGGCGGCCCGCCAAGTTTGGCGCTGATGTCAGCCCCAGATCTCGGCCGCTCCTGCAACTGTGCGCCGAAGCCGCGCCAAGCCGCCGTCGGGTGGTGAGGTCGTCGGGGGTGGGGCAAGGCCGCCGGTACACACCACAGGCTGCAGCGCTGGGCGCACTCTGCGCACCACCTGGATCAGCCGCTCCCGTTGTCGCCACCATCGGCTGGGTAGTGGGGGAGGCCCTGGGCCGCCAACGTTCCTCGGCCAACCAGGCGGGCGTTGCCGTTGAAGAATGTGCCGAGCAACTAGCGTGGTGCCATGATTGCCAAGGCATCTCGGCTAGCAAGGGCTCCTCTGTTCGCGGCATCTGCGATCCGCTGCCAGCTGCTCGGTTCTGGAGACTCAGCGGAACAAGCTGGGGTCAGCCCAGTATCGCATCACCGGAGCATGGACGTTCGGTAACGCCCGCCACCAGGCGTTTCTGGCGGGAGCGCACCAAGGCCGCCGATCAGCAACCGCCGTGGCGTGCGCGCAGCCGCAGAGAAAGCGCAATCTCCACATCGGGACACCAGAGCCAGGGCCGGCCACCACTGGGTGAATGGCATAAATCAGCACAACGGTGCGCGATGGCTGAAGCGGCCCGCAGCAGCCGGTGGGAAAGATGGCGGCGTCGGGGTAGAGGGCGACGTGGCCCTCACTCAGTCCCGGCCCATGATCACCGGCCGACAAAGTTGTCCGCCAGGCGGGCAAGCGAAAGAATCAGAGGGGGAACAGCAAAGGCTGACGGGTGGTTGAGCCTGCCTTTTGGCGGGGCCCACGATGCTGATGAGCCTGCCAGGGCAACCCGAGGACAATAGGAGCTCGCCATCGCCCATGAAGGATGCGGGCGGGTTGAAGTTGTGACGCGGAAGCCGGAAACAACAAGCCCCGGGCAGGGCGGCAGCCAGCAGGCCAGACGGCGCTCTGCTGCAGGCTGAAACCACGCGAGCGCAAGCCGATCGCGGCCCGATGCCACTCACCACCGGCGGCAGGCCATCGAAGGGCCATCGATCCAATTGATCGCATTGTGTGATGCTCCACGTCAGCCAGATCAGCCGTGCCAGCAGGCTAAGCCCTCGGCAGCACCAGGGCCGACCCTGGCAAGCCGACCAAGACCGAGGGGAAGATCAATTCCCGCCGATGCGCACCCTTCGCTCCAGACCACCATCGCCACCGATGCCGGCCAGCCTGGCAGGGGAGGCAGGCGAAGAGGTGTCGGCAAGGCGATCCACGAAAGAACAGAGAGCTCGCCAGGGTCGTCAGTAATCAGTTCATGCGCTTGCCGCGGCGCCAGGCTGCCGAAGCCACCGAGAAACCAAAGTGAGTCGCCAGGGCCCCAGGGGAAAAGCCGGCCACCATGCCGACACCTACCGAGCCGAACCAGTCGGGCACGGCGTGCTGCCTTGCGCGGAATCGGGGTGTCGATCAGGGCCATAGCGCAGGCCCCAGACGCAACGGACCAAGCGGAACGATCAGGGCCGTGAGCAGGAGGCAATGCCGAACGTGACGACAGCCCTTTGAGCCGGACTGCCCGAACAGATCGGCCCCGGGCTCGGTCATACCGATCAGCTGTGAGCGACCAGCTTTAGGGCATGGGGTCACGACATCTGGGCGACTTTGGACGGCCCATAGAGGGGGGAACGGTCACACCAAGGCCTTGGACCCGCTTTCGCGGTCAACGCAGTCTCGACGACGGCATCGGCGGGCTGCTGCAGGCGATCAGAATCCAACCTCGGCCACTCCTCTGGAAGGCTTCGGATATCGAAACCTCGTGTCGTCAGGGCGGCGGCTTAAACACAACATGCGTCAGGCAACTGGTCACGAACGGGATTTCAGGGTCAAAGGAGATCGTGTTTTTTTTATTGGCGGTGGATGTTCACAATCGCTCATCAGCAGATCAGCCAGCCTTTGCCGGTCAGGCCGACCGAACGCAGATTCGATCAGAACCAGGTGGTTTATCGGTGGCCCCCCGGAGACGAGCCGCAAGGCCGCGCCTCGTATCACAACACACACCGCGTCAGCCAGGGCCTGGGCGTTGGCACCACCTCTGGTGTAGGCCGCGGAAGCCTGGCTTGGAGCGCCTCTCCGAAGGCCTACCGCCTGGCGGCGACCACCATGGCTCCAGCGGCCCCCTTGGCTGCCGGGAAGCTACCGGCTTTGTCGAAACTGGCGCCGAAGTCGCGTCGTTGGTGAGGATCAAGCCGGCTCGCGGGCCCACGCAGGGTCTTGTGGTGGTGGTCGTGACCACCCATGGCAATGGGGAATGGGGCTGGGGTGCAGCCCCAGCGGCGCACCCAGGCCGGGGTGGCCATGTCGCCAGAAGGTAGCGCCCGACCTCGTCCGGCGATGGCGCGGAAGGCCGCGAGAATCAGATCGTGCGGGTAGGGCCGAGTAGCCAGACATGATCAGCTTGGGGCGGTGCTCCAGGGCCAGCTACGGAGTCACGGCAAAATCCAATGCTCGGTGTCGTTTTGGCGAAACGCCGTAGTGGAACGCGCCTTGCAACCACTTGCCTGACACATTCACCGGCGAGCCATGTGAGATTGCCCCCTGTCGAAAGATCTCACATCCCCAGGATCGTGGTCACCGGGCTGGAGCAGGGCCAGAAAAAACGGGCGAAATTGGCCTGGGCGCCGCTCTTGTGGGGCTGCACGGTTGGGCCCTAGCGGCCCCGAAGGCAGCTGGCGGGGCCCGGGCGATCGCCAGCTCCTCGATCGCTGGTCAACCGTGCTGCACACGCCGCCCGTAGTAGCCGCTTGTGGAAGCAAGCTTTCGGCGTACTTGTTGGTGAGCACCGATCCTGGGCCTCCATCAACCGCCCGCGAGGTGAAGTTTCTCGCTGGCGATCAATTGAGATGGGTGCTTGCTGCTCGCTCGGCCTCCTTGCGGATTGAGGGCGCGATGGCGGATCGCCGGCCGCGAGGGACTGGTTTCAGGCGCATCTCTGGTGAATCCGTCATGCGCTGCAGAGTCAAAGGGCGCTAGTGGCTCATCGAAGAAACTGAAAGGTTCGACGAAAGCAAGCAGGGACGGGACGAACAACCGTGGCCGTGGATCGAACAAACGTGGCTGATAACAATAAAAAGAAAAACCGTCCCCTGGGGACGGTTGAATAGCGCGCCTGGAGAGATTCGAACTTCCCGACCCTCCTGGATCCGTAAGTCATATTGCTCTAATGGTCCGTGAGCACAAGCGCTTTGAATCGCGACATTTCTCCCGCACGGGGGTGGCATGCCGGTCAACTGCCCTGACGTTTCGACAGAAGGAGAGAATTGTGATCGCTGCTGGGGCCTTGCTCGTCCGTCCTGCCTAATCCGCTGGTACCTGGCCGCCGACCCCGCCGATCTCCAGCCACATATCTGCCACCTGTCGAGCGGGTCGTCTAACCTCTGCCGTACGGGCCGGGGTGGTTACGCGCCTTCAACAGCCTGGCCTCCTGTTCCTGCTGGGTGCGCCAATCCCTTCCCGCACCTGGGCTGGCTGACGCGGCCTGGGCCGCTGCTCTGCTTGGCATCGCATCTCAGCGTGTTGCGCACTAAACATGCGAAGTCGGCAGCAGTGGCCTCAATCAACTGAGGAATAGGAGTGCGCAACTGCCACCTTGAGTTTGACGACAAGCCATTCCAAGAGCTCTCGCTGGCTCTGGCCGACCGCCTCTACACTCCAGATCGTGCTGGCACCCTCTATCGGGGAGCCGACTGGCGATGCCGCTGGCGATTCGAGGTGCGCCGGCTCGGATCGATCAGGGCGCTGGATCTGCGCACGCCAGGCCCCCTCGACAGCCCCTCTAAAAGCGTGCCCGGATCGGCGGAGGCGCCCGGCCGCTTGCCGCTTGGCACCGGTTTTGATTCCGGCCGGGCCAACTGCGGGATCTCGAAGCACATCCTCGATCCTTCTGCTCCTAAGCGGTTGTGCAGGGGACCACAGGCGACCAACTGGCGCAAGTGTTGGCCGCCTCACGGCAGGTCTGGTCATCGAGGTCACCAATCGCCCGTGGAGGTGGTGAGCCAAGCGCATTGGGCAAGCTGGGCGGGCGGCTTGATCGGCAAGGTGGTCGATGCCGGAGCCCAGGTCGGAAGGCCGCTGATCCAGGATGTGAGCACAGCTTTTCACGGATGTCGCGCATCGAGGCGAAGATCTATTCCCTTGATGGTCCGGTGATGCTGGGGCCGCAAACCACCTGGAGAGTCCCTGTTCACTGTGCGCGGAAGAACGGCAGTTGCGGTCAAGAACGAACGCTGGAGCCCGTTGCCTGGACTGTTTGGCTGAGTCTGCTGGGTTCCGGCACCTCCGGGGCGGTGGCCAGCAGGCCATACAGTCCCAGGCCCGAGGCCCGCGCTGAGGCACCCTGCAAGCAGCATGGCCAGGCAGCGCCGCCGGCCAGCGCACACTCGTTGACAAGACTCCAGGCGGCCAGACGGCCACAAGCGCCTGCTCCCATCAGCAGGTGCGTGGTCGCTGGCCCAGGGGCGCAGGGGGAGCTCGCCCGAGACGCTTGCGCAAGGGCCAGCAGCAGGGCGACGTCAGGGAAGTCAGCTTGAACGGCCAGCGTGGCCTTAACACCAAGACGGGAGCTCCAAATTCAAGGGCGCTCAGCTGCAGCCCCCAGGGGTCGGGCCGTGATCGAGAACCCAGTCGAAGATTGCACGTTGGAAACGCGATCCCCGGCCCATATTCGAAAAGCGAAACGGGCGTCAACCGCCATCACCGCAGGGCATGATGAACACCCCAACGCAGGTCACATCGCGCCCCAGATAGGCGCGTGCAATCCCCAGTCGTAGGCCATTCGAGCTAGACCCCGTGACCAGCGGCGGTTCGGCCCTGGCTGTCGAAGGCCCCGCTCGTAGACACGAGGGCGTATCGATTCGGGCCGGCCAGGGCCCACGCATCAAGGCGCCGAGCGGCAACATGCTGGCCGTTGGATAAGCATCCAGGCCGCTGGCGGATGCGGCCCACCAGGGCCGCCGGTCGCGCGGGAAGCCAAGACAGCAGCCGCTGGGCGAACACCGGCAGCAGGGGCACGCAGCAGCACGTTTCGAGAGCAGGCCAGCGGGGTCTGCACCAGCAGATTGGCGTATCCGAGGCCCGGCGGCGGCTCTAGACGATTGCCTCGGAGGCGAAGAAGCAGAACTCGTGTAACACAATTGAGCTGCAGCATTCCCGAGGAGAGTGTGGCGGGCCGCATCAGCCTGCAGCACGTCACGAACGCTCGGGATGGTGCCAGTCCCAGAACGACCGGAAGCGATGGCACGGCCCTGCTTGGCAGCGCCGGCAGCTGGATCAACCATCGTGCAGCAAGGCTCCGACGTGGTGGTGCCAGGCAAGGACGCCCAACAGCCGAGCAGGCGGCGTGGCGGGCAGGCTGATGGGCGGCGGCCCCGCTCGCTCTGCCACCAGAGCAGGCCGAGTCCAGCGATCATGCGCCAGGGCTGGGACCAGTCGGCGGCTGACGGAGGGCAGCCAGAAGACAGCGGTCCGCGTTGAGTGCGCGAACCAATGACCGATCACTCCCGCGAACAGGACAGTCCGGTGCCTACGGCGCATACGTGCTTAGAACGGCATGGCATGTGCGATCGCCCCGAGCCCCGGCCCTCACCAGGGTGATTAACGGAAAATCGGGTCCCGCGGCCCACCGCACAGGC
>Ga0163217_1048493_pt1 | contig 15240 bp, 16 predicted proteins | sample SynspAceP_FD_185933 | JGI IMG/M metagenome (GOLD analysis project Ga0163217, IMG submission 185933) | Saline lake microbial communities from Ace Lake in Antarctica - Synechococcus sp. Ace-P (PacBio error correction) | ecosystem: Environmental > Aquatic > Non-marine Saline and Alkaline > Saline ...
GAGCGGAGCGAGCAGCTTGCGCCAGCTCCTGAGCGCTACGACCGTGGAGGCCCTACATCAGCGGCCACCAGCACCCATTTCCCGGCCCGGCCTTGGCCAGCTCGATCTTTTCGCGCTCGGCGCCAGCGCAGCGCCCGCCCAACTACTCCTGGAGGCGCCCGCGCCTTTCCAGACCCTCAACCGTGCTCGATCTCTCCTGCAATGAGCGGAAAGCACCCGTGACAACACCTACAACCTGCGCACCCGGAGGTGGTGAACCCAACGCCCATCCCGGGTCGAATCATCAACCGCCAGGGCCCGGCGCTGGTGCGGCGAGCCGGCTGACCCCGGGATCTTCGGAGATCTCGTGGCCGCCGGAGCCCGCGTCAGCCCCACATCCACGCGTGTGCTTGCTCCGGGCGCGGTGGATCAGCAGGCGCTGCGCTGACGGTGGCGATCTGCCACAGCCAGCGGGTGAGCAGGGTGAGCGGTTTCGGTGGCAGGAATTGAAAGCAGGTGGCCATCCCCTCAGAGCAGCAACCCGAGCAAAGCCAGTACGCGCAGGCCGCCAGGTCGGCCACCGCCGAACAGCGGAACCGATCACCGCCATGGAGCCAAGACTCCAGCAGCGGAAGGCGGAACTGACCGTCTGCCCCTTGATACTGGCGCAGATGTCGCCGCCACCCACTACCCATCTGCCCGCCGGGCCGGCCCATGCCGGGCAGCGGCGCGCCCGTGCTGTTGGGCCGTAGCTCAGAGATCGGCCCACACCCGCAGCTCCGGATGACCCGGACACCGAGAAATCGGGCTCCACCCAGCGACGCGCCGAGCGATCCTACAGCGCAGACCGCCTGCGCCTCGGCCAGCAGTCCGAGCCGTGAGGCCCGCAACCCCACGGTCCCCCAGCAACGTGGCGGCTCAGAAAGCGGGTTCCGCTCCTTCCTTAACAGACCTTCCCGGCCTCGATCGCCCCCACCATTGAGCCAGACACAGCTCCACCCCATGCGCTCATCAGGTACTGCCGCTGCCGCCGCCGAGAGGCTGGAGCATTCGTTGGCAGCCCCATCCACCGCATCCACAGCACCCACCACGCGAGCTCACTGCAACTGCTTGAAATCCGGCGGATGGCGCTGTGCATTCAGCTCCACCAGGGAGCCCGCCAGTTCCGCAAACCGCCGCCGGCCACCCACCACCACCCACCGACTGCAGGAACTGGCGGCGCTGGGGCATCGTGGTCGCTCGGCCTCTTCCAGGCATCAAGCAACCGGGCGACGAATTTCTGGGCGTGCTCCAGGATCTTCTCGGCGTGCCAGCGGCCGCCATTCCTGTGACCGAATAGGTGCTGCCCGAACGCAGGCCACACACACGCTGTCGTAGCGTAAGTGATGCCGTTGAACGCAGGACGGTTCTCCAGATCAAGGTCCGTCGACCTCCCTCCAGGCAGCACCTGAACTTGGGGGCCTGACCCACCATCTGGCGCATGGCGAGCCCACAATCCGCCGCCGAGACCAGCCCCGAAGCCACCCTGAAGAGGTGGCTTGAAACAGGTGAAATGCGCTTGTCCCAAAATCAGGGTGACGCGCACCGGCCTTGGCGGGCCAGCTGGCAGACGCGAACAGCGCGAAGCCAACCGCCCACCACCAACCACATGGGGCCAGCTCCCTGGTGCGGCGGGGGTCGAGTTCAAAGAAAGAACCCGCGCCATTGAAATCGGTGAGCATCCAGCAAGACAACCAAGTTGAACGTTCTAGGCCAGGCGCCGACGGGTTGTCTCCGGCAGCACTCGCACAGGCAGGCGGGAACTGGCTGGCCTTGATGGGCGGCTAGGCCGTTCGGCAAAAACAGGGTGTCGCCTGAACGGGCTGGCCTGACCGCTCCGGACTCGCCGGCCAAAGGCCAGCCAGCGAAATCACCCGAGGGCGGCGGGATCCACCAGCCGCAGCAAGCTTCGCGACGGGCCATCAGCTCGCCCAGTCCCGGCGGCCGCCCTGGTGCTGAAAGCCCGTGCCAGCCGTTCCGCCAGCCCCAGGGCCAGCAGCGCCTCCCCCTGCGGCCTGACCCAGCAGCTGCCAACCGCTGGCGCTGCCGCCGCCACAGGTCTGTCGATGCAGAGGTGGCGGGAGATCCATGCCGGATCCCAGGGAATCGCTGCTGGCCTGCTTGGCCCGGTAGGGCCCATCAAGGTGCCGTTGGGCGCTTGCGGCGCGTAGTAGCGCCAGGCCTCCAGGCGTAGTCGACCACCAGCAGGCGGCGCAGCGCAGCCGCCCGCACCACAGGCGCCAGCAGGCTCGAGCCCGGATGCCAGCTCCGTGCCCCAGCCTGGAGAGCCGCTGCTCCCCAGGCGGTGCAGGCCCAGGGGCTGCAGCCGTGCCGCTGCCGCCCGGCTCCAGGGGTCCGCCGGGCCTCCAGCCGCAACGTTCTGCGAGCGTCAACCATCTGCTTGGCGCACCGAGCCGCCCGCCTCACGACCTCCACCGCCAGGCATCGAGCACCTCGTGGCCAGCAACCACGCCCGCAGCGCCGCGCCCGCAGCTCCCTCGAAGCTAGCTCCAGGCACCGGTCAGCGGGCAATCCTCAAGCCGTGCCGCTTGGCGGGCGGCCTGCCGGGCGTTGGGTCTCCACAAGCACCAGCTCGGTGCAGGCGCAGCAACGGCCAACCCGTCCACCAGCGCAGCGGCCCAGCTGCCGCCAGGGTCGCCCTCAGCCAGGGCCCGGTCTCGATCAGGCGAGAGGCGGGAGCCTGCCGATCTCCTGCGAAGAGGGCTTGCGTCGTGGATCCAGTGCAAGCTCCTTGAGCACTGGGCAACCTGGGCCGCCGAGCAAGGCCGGCAAAGTCAGCCCCCAGCGACGGGGCCGTGCGAAATCGCCATGGCGGCCGATGCGCGCGGCGGCCAGCTCGTAGGCACCGTGCTCAGGGTCATGCACACGCCCAGTCCATGTAGCGGGCGAGGGGCACGCTGCCGGCCTGCCGCCTTCGAGGCCGCGTGTTTGCAGCCAGCAGGAACGGGCACGGCAGGAGCCCCTGGCTGGAAGAGAATGAAGCTCACTGAAGCAGCCGCATGGGTCAAGCCGACCGATCCCGTCCCAGCTCCATCCGCCTGCCCTGCTCGGGATCCGCGGCGACCCTGCGGTGCTGCTGACGGCCCTGGGCGCCTGGCCGTGGGGGCGATGGCGGCGGACAACCCTGAGTTTGCTTCCCGATCACCCCAAACCCCGGGATCGATCTGGCCCGGGGCCCTCACCGACGGCCACGCGACAGCTGGAGCCGAACTGCCGATTGAAACAACGCGCGGCTGGACAGTCTGCGGTCTCACCCATACGAGCGCACACTCCGCCTGGGGTGAAGGATTCTGGGGCTTCATGAGCGCACCTCGTGCTTGTGGCCGATCCGCCGGCGGCAACCGCTCAAGCTTCACGGTCGGCGACGCCCTGTTCGCCCCTGATGCCCGCACCTCGGGTGGAGCTGCAGACGCCTTACGGCAACCATACTACGTGCGCGATCCACGGCGAGACGGCGCCATCGTTGATTCCTCGCTGCGTGGAAACCGCTGCAGCGGGCGGCTGTCAGGTGGGCCTCGGCCTTCCCCAGGAGCAGTGGTTGCTCACGCTCTGTCACCTCAGTGCTGGGCGGCTTGATCGTCGGCTTTTGCCGGCTACCCACCAACGCAAGGAGGGGATCGGTCGCCTGGAGTTGGGGTGCTGCTTGCTCTCACCGCTGGTGGGGAATGCTTGTTTCCCTGATCTTTGGACTTGGGCCGGTGATCACGCGGCACCTCAACTTGCGCCCATCCTGCGCCAACAGCCCGGCTTGCCTGGGCTCAACGGTGTCTGCTCTACCTGATCGTCCTCAGCGCACGGTGGGCAAGCCCGGCTAGCGGCGAATCAGCCTGAACTGCATTTGTGGGGGCTGCCGACATCTCCGCAGGGCACAAGCCAGTGCCGTAGGTGCACTGAGCAAATCCGGCTCCCACGTCCTGGAGCGCTGGCAAATGTCTATTGGGGCGGATGATGCCTGGTCCCGCAGCTTGAGAATTGCCTCAATAGACGCTTGACTCGTGAAGCGCTTGACCGCTGGCATACGAAACTGCGGAGCCACGAGGGTGGGGAGGAGCCACTCAGGTGCAGCTTGGCAGCCAGTTGCGGGGTCATCACCCGCGGTCTGCAGCTCAACGCTCCCACGGGGCGGCTAGAAAGAATCGCTGCTTGATCCTGCACCTCAGGGCCGAAGCCAACGCCAGACCCATCCGACGGGTACATGTCCCAGGGTGGTGGTATGAACTGGTAGCACCGGCATGCTGCACTGGCATAACCTGGGCCCGTGCGCAAATGCACCCGGTTGGGGTGGTACGGCCAAGGAGAACATCAACCGAGCCGCCGAAGACAGGACTCCAGTATACCTGGCCCTGGCCGTTGGCCCAGTGCCCTCAAGCGAAGCGAATCGTGTTGAGTAAGCAGGGCCCGTCCGTTACCGTGCGTGATCGCGAAGGGAGCGGGCCGGTCGGGCTTCGCGCACTATGCTCACCTGCGGCCACGGAACGGGTTCAGTGGGGAGGGGCGCATGGGACGCTCATGCTGGACGACGAATCTTCCTGCCAGACTGGTGGCCTGAGCGGCTGCTGCCTCCGACAACAGAGCGGAGATAGGAAAAGGCCGGCGAGCGGGCGGAAGAAGTTAGGCAACACCGGGATGTCGTTGAGTGGGGAAGAAAACGCAAGGGCATTGCACCGCTCAAAAAAGCAGTACCGCCATGGGAATTTTGGCGACTTGAACGCACACAAGAAAAAACGAAGAATGTTGCGATCGCAACCAAATTGCGGCGGGAAATTAGTTGGAACGACTTGCAGAACAGCTGAGCGAGAAAACTTTGTGCTTCAGCAGATGAATCGGAAAGATTTGGATCAGGACCGTCCGGAGAGATGGAATGATACATCGCGGCGGGCTATGTCGTTGGATTAACTGACAAATACCGGGCCCACAGGTGGTTCGCATAAGTGACAGTCGCATAAGTGTCCTAACCGGTTTAATCAGATGTGGGTGGGCGTTCGCATCACTGACTCAGCAAGGATTCTTGTTTGATCAGGGCCCCATCTTTCGCGAATGATCACTCCCTGATTGAAGCATGAGCACGATAGGCATGTTCCCAGAAAAGCCGTTCCAGTGCAGCGCTTCTCGGCATTCAGGCTAGTGCCGAAGCCGCTCTTGCAAGCCGCAAAGGCTTCGATCGCCTCAGCCGCCTGCTCCGCCCATCGCTCACGCAAGTGGCGCCCCCCGGGCGGCCAGCCACGGCTGGTCGAGTTGCCAGTCACACGCCCACAGTTGGGCCTGCCAGCAACCGGTGCGGCCCGCAGCGCTGCAGCTTCCGGCTCCATGCCGCCGCCCTCGCGAAGCCCCTGCCGCGCCACCAGAATGGACTCCCATCTGATGGAGAGGCCTCACAGAAACTGCTTGTAGCCCGCCTGTGCCGATCAGTCCGCTTGCACAGGGCATCAACCTCCAGCGGCCGCACGTCGCGGGCAAAACCCTGGCCATTCGGTGCGGCTGCAGCCGCTGGATCGAGCCTGAAAGATGACCCATCGGGCCAGCGTCCAAACAGTTCGGGATGAGCCCGATTAGCCGAAGCCACCGAAGGCCAGCACACGCAGCGCTGTCGGCTTGCTGGGGAGAATCCAGTTGGCGGGCAGGCTCTGCGGATCTCCAGCCGTGGCTTCCCGGCGGTGAGTCCACCGCGTCCTCCGGCAGCCCGCAGTCCATGGCCAAGCGAAAACGGGCTAGCGATCAGAGCCATCACCCCGGCGGTACATTCCCGCAACCTTCCGCAGGCAGGAACGCACCGCCATCGGGCGTAGAGTTCGTCCCCAGCCGAAGTGCCCATCCTAAGCAACGGCAGCCGGTGCTTCCGCCAGCCGGGCTGCCGGCAGGGGAAGCATCGCCCAGCAGCAAGCGCAAGGGCCGCCTGGCCGCCAACCAGCCGCCTCGGTGTGAATTCTGCCCAGCGAGGCCGCTGCTTCCAGGGCCGCAAGGGCCGTGCGAAGTGTGGCCGGCCCGTCCACTTCCCCGAGAGCAATCTAGCCTGCACCATGCGCCCACATCCCAGCCACAGGGGCGGTGCCAAGAGGAGTGCCCACGAGCGCCGGCGAGAAGGAGGTGGGCAGGGAGCTGGAGAATCACAGCCGCCAGGTAGGGTTTGGCGTGGCCGCCGGCCAGCAGTCACCGAAGCCACCCCGCGACCCATGGCCAAAGCCTGGCCTGCTGAACCGCAAGGCATAATCAGCACGTCACGGCAAGGGGTTGCTCCACCACGTCGTTCATAGAGCAGGCACCTTCCGGGGCTGTAACCAGCGTGCTGGCGTGAACAGCCGTGCCTCAGTTCGCCCAGAGAATGGCGCAGTTCCCGCCTCACCGTCGATGCCGTGGTCGCGGCAACACCAAGGCCGCATTGAGATAGCCGGTCCGCGGCGATCACAGAAAAGCTGCGGCGTTCGCCGCTGCACGATCAGGCGGTGGTGGCAATATGACCGAAACCACCAGCAGGCAGTGGGCCTGGCGCTGGATGCGCTCGATCGCCCCTCAGCCAGGTTTTTTTTCCCCCATGTGCGCCCAGTTTCCAGGCGGAGTTGTCCAATCTCGCGCTAGGGGTCGCGGCCCGCGCCCAGGCCCGCTGGGCCTGAATGCCAGCAGCACGAGGGGCGCTCTGGATCGGCAGCCAGGGCGGCCGCCGTGGATCTCGATCGGCCGATTCCCGCGAGGAGCCGTCCCCCACCAGCCGCCTTCCACCCCCAAGAAAGGTATAGCCGCCCCGCCGGCGCTTGGCTGGGCGCCCCGCCCACCAACCAGGAGGTCCGCAGCTGGCTCAAGGTCGCACGCGCCACCGCAATTGGCGCTCACCGAGTAGTCCGATCTGGCCGCTGGAGCTTGCGGCCGCTGTCGTCTTTGCCGGTGTTCGTGGGTTGCCGAAATGCAGGCGAGTGGCTGATCGGACGAGGCGAGGCTGGTGCGACCGCTCCTGGCCATCACTGAGATCGCCGCCTCACCAGAAAGGCTCGGGCGCCAGGATGCGCAGCAGCCAACTCGCTGCGATCCACTGCCCGTCGCAATCCCCGGAAATGGCGATGCGTATCTGCGCCCGTGGTCGACTCCGCTAGCTGGGAGCATCCCTGCTCGGCAAATGAAGGCCTCCGTCGGTTTTTCGCGCCTCTCTGAAGACTCGCTTCCTTCTCCCCACCACCCAGCCCGCTGCGGCGTCAGGCTCCGCTTCATGAGCCATCCGGCCCTGCTCGGGGGCCCATCGACTGCCTGAAGCGCCGCGAACGCCGTGACCTGGCGCAACTACTACCAGAGCCTCCGAAATCCAGGACGTGGCCGAATTTCATCGCGATTCCCTGGAGCTCTCCGACAGGCGGCTGCAACGGACGCCGAGGTGATCCGTCTCTGTGCGTCACTTCATGGCGAAACCGCCAAGATCCTCAGCCCCGCCAAAATGGTGCTGCTGCGAATCTGGAGCGGCTGTTCCCTGCTGACGCCTGCCGCGACGCCCTTCGCGCCTTCCGCGCCGACAACCCCAGACCACTTGTGGTGAGCTACATCAACTGCTCGGCGGTCGGTGAAAGCCCAGAGCGACCTGACTCACAGCCAGCACGCCGGCGCCTAGTGCAGCACTGCCCAGCCGAGCGGCCGATCCTGTTCGGCCCCGATCCAGACCTGGGTCGCTGGGTGGCCCAACAAGTGGGGCGTGAACTCCCACCCTCTGGCCCGGCAGCGTGCAATCGTGCACGAGAACCTTCCAGCGAGGAGGCCCGTCTGCGGTGAACTGGAGCACCCAAGCCAAGTGATCGCCATACCGGAATGCCAGCCCAACCTGCTCGTCTCGCCGACTTCATCGGCTTCCACCAGCAAGCCTGCGCCGCGCGCCGCAGCCCGGCCCCCGGTTTCATCGGTGCTTCAACGAGCCCGGCAGTCCTGCACCAGAATGCGGCGCCAGGTGCCGGCAAGATTTTTATGAGGGTGCCGGGTCGTCGACGGGCTGCAGTTGCACGCCCTGCCCCTGACAAGCGGCTGAACACGCTGTGAGAAAGCCTCTGGCATGCCGTTGGTTCGGAGAATTCGATGGCCGCCCGAGCCCGAATTCCTGAGGCATCGACGGAGCCTGACAGGCTGCCAAAGTGCAAAGGCCGATCCTAAGGCCATGGGACCTGCGAAGGTGTTGACCCAGATCCAGCGATGCTGAACTGAGGCGTCTGAGCTGGATCGCGTTTCTCAGCGCAGGTCCCTCATAGCTGTAGTTCGCCACAAACAGCGGAGCCTGCATCATTCTGTGGGTTCCGAGCCCGGACATAACGCCGCGGGCAGCGCGCCGTTGGCCCTGGCGCGGGCCAGCAGGGCCGCCTGACCGCGCCGCCAGATCGTGGCCCTTCCACTGGCTGAGCCATGAGATGCTGCAGGCACGGCCGTGGAGAACCACCAGTGCCAGGGGCGCTCGCAAGCGGCCGATTGATGGCGGAGAGGTCACATGGCCTCCTCCTCGACCAGTCCGCCCGGAGAGAACCAGGATCGCCCGGCTACGGCGGGGGGGCACGCTGCGCTTGAAGGGTCGCGCAGCTTGAAATCGGCCACTCTGCTCGGAGCTGGGCCTCGGTTGCAGTCGGCGCCGGGAGGGTCATCGAGGGCTTGAGGCAGGTGCTCCCTCCAGAACACTCGTGTGAAGCCCGAGGGCTTCATAAACCGTGCGCAACCTCATTCCTGCAGGGCGGCGGTGGTGAGGATGTCGTGGTCGCCATCCATCAAGGATCTCCGGCTTCCCACGCTTCCGGCACCAGCCTCGTCCTGGACGGTGCGCATAGCGAGCGAGCCCCCAGGCGTTCTCACCACGCACAGCTACGAACGGCAGAGCCATCGGCTGAGATCGCAGCACCGCCCGCCATTTGGGCAAAGCGGCGCCGCGGCATAGGCGCTCGCGCCCGCTCGCGCGGCGACCCTTAAGCCCGGTGCACCAGCTTGTCGCCGGCAGGCCACCGCAAGGGGCTCCACGCCCAGATGCCAGCCTTGATGCCGGCGTCAGGCCTCTGCTTGAAACAATCGAGGATCGAGGCGCCCCGCTTGGCTGGAGCTGGCGGCAGCCTGCCTGGAACCAGGGTTCCTCGTGAGGATCACGCCACTGATCCACTTCGCCGAGGCCAGGGGCGGGTGGCCAGCGAGTTGCGATAAGGCCCGGCGGTGCCTCCTCACTGGTTCCTCCATTCCAATCGCCGCAAGCGCTTTGCCGATCGTGCCGGGTGGATTCATCGGCCGCCACAACCACTGCCAGTCGCCGGGAGAGGGCGGCGGCCGTGGCCTCGCAGCTCCTCGCGAATAAGTGTCGAGTGCCATGGTGCCAGCGGCGATGCGGGATCCATGGCTAACTGGAAGGGGTCGTCACCCGTCAACGCCATGGCCCTGCCCCGCGACGGCCTGATCCAGCTCAGCCCGCCAGGGGCTGTATTTGCCCGCGGCAGACGCTGTCGACGCTGCGGCCGGTGCCCGGCCCCTGATGCCACCCACGGCCCACGCCGACCTAATGCACGCCCGGCAGTGGCGCCTATTTCGGGCCGGGCCAGCGGCGAAGGCGTGCTGGCGCAGCGGTCTGGGCCAGGCGAGTCGCGCTCACAGCCTATGGATCTACGGCCAGAGCTGAAGCTGGGTGACGCCACCCTGTCGTTCCACAGCGCGCCATGTGCTTGGGCTCCGCCCGAGATCCGCCTCACGCCGGTTCAGAACCTGCTGATCACGGCGACTACAAACGGGATGACGACCCCAGCTGCGGCGCGTTTCGAAGCCGGTGCGCGGCGTATGTTGTGATCACCGAGCCTACCTTTGGCCCTACCGATCTACCGCTGGCAGCCGGCCGAAAGAGGTGCCCGCCGAGATCCTGAGCTGGTGGCGGGCCGCCCGGAGCGGCCATCGCTGCTGTTCGCCTCTATGCCTTTTGGCAGGGCAGCGGCTGCTGCGTGAAACTGGCGCGCTGGGAGTGCAAGAGGAGGTGCTGCTGCAATGCGCCGTGCACCCGAATGGCCCCTACGATCCCAGGGCACTCGTGCTGCACACCTGGAAGCGACCCGTTAGTGAGCTGCCTAAGAAGTGAATCACTGGCAGGCCGGCTGGTCGATTTGCGCCGCCCTCAGCCACCGCTCGGTGTGGATGAACGCTTCAAGGCGCCCCAGACGGCTTCGTGAGCTGGGCTGGATGGCCGTACGTGGCGCCCGCGGCGGCGCGGCTACGAGCGCGGCTGTCACCTCAGCGATACGCGCGACTGAACGGCCTGCCTGGCAGGTGCGCGATTCAGCGCCCGCCAGTGTATGTGGACCCCACGGCAACAGCGACGGCTGGCCCGCTATCTGGCGAAAAGGAAGGGATCGATGCGGACCCCTGTCAGGGGCTTTGAAAGCGGAGTCGCTCAGACGAGACAGGGTTGGCGCTGGCGTCGAAACAATTGGCTGATCCAAATCATTTTCCAAAATCACTGGTTCCTAAGACGAACAGCCCTGCCGGTCTCAAAGGCTGGAGTTGCACAGGGGCAAAAAGATGACGCCTGCACGGTTGTCCCGCACTCTCCGCCTCCAATCTCCGAGAAGCGCGCAATTTCGCTATAGCAACGGACAGCTCGCGATATCAAGCGGAGAAACAAAAACCAAAACGTGACTCCACAGACGATCTAATATAGAATCACAGCTATTTATATCGCGATAAAAAAAAACCAAAAAAAAAAACACGCACACTCTCCAAAACAGCTGTCCAGCGGAAAGTATTTCAATGCTCAGAATATTCAAAGCGGCTTTCCATCGGCGCCTTGTTCTGCATTTTAAGCTTACCGCCTTGCAGCCCGGGCCTCAGCCAAACGGCCGCGTCAAGTCAAGCCCAGATCGCAAAGGAGGCTTTTTATCGATGCTTTCGCCGATGTGAATGAACTATACCATATTCTACGGTATTTCATCAGAGCAGATCTGAGTCCGACTATCAAAGCACTTCTTTAAACCATCTGTACAACACAGCTCGCGCCTACACCCGAAAGACACTGCGTTGCCTACACCTCAATAGCGATTACGCCCTAACTTCGATCCTTTTGTGGATGTATTTTACGCGCAGAACATTGCTATCTGCAATCCCAGGAATGAAGAATCACGCTTACTTCTCCGTGCAACTCGTTGACATTTACACGTTCACACTCATGGGTTACACGCATCGCACAACGACAACAGGCCGCGCGTTAACAACGATTGTCAAGGTCCGAACTGGCACGGGAGAAAAGCCTTGATGGAATCGCACGCTGTTCCGCAGTGAAACTGACTTCTCCATCGCCATCATCTGCACTCGTTGATTGATTCTGCCGATCTTCGAATAATGTTGTAGAAAATCCCAATCGTCTACCCTGGCCTTACACTCTCCAAGTTTCAGAACAGCCATCACCACCAACCGCACCAGCCATTCGCCTGCCGCGATCACAAGGAGCTGGCTGACACCAATCCCTTCAGCTACCTGAAGTTTCGCTTTGGCTTCGCCCAGCCACAGGGCCAGCCGCCGTGGGAAATTCCCATGCGCAAGCGCTTGGCATACATCGCCAATAGAAGCGGCAAGCCGTTCTCCGCTGATGCACCGTTCACCCCAGCAGAAGGCTGAATTCAACATGGAATGACGAGTGTCTGGAGGCATCAAGCCAACCACCGCGCCCTTGCATAGGATGAATGGTTGGCACGTACCCACATAACGGCTTCGGTGATCGAAGACCTATGCGGGCAACTTCTCACTTCCGTGCTTGCCAGCCGCCATGGCGGGCATCTTATGGCAAGTGAGCGTTGAAGTGTTTGTATCTCATTGCTGGCCACTGATGAAGCCGGAAGAAAGCCGACATACCAAGCCACAACCGCTACACACTCACCTTCACGGCCGATCAGCTGGCCACCCGTCAATGCGTTCTGGTCCGTCACCATGTACGACGGAAAGACGCAGTTACTGATCGACAACCCGATCAACCGGTATCTGTCTAAGCTCGCGATGCTGCGCAGCTGAAGAAAAGGAACATCGACGGCTCACTTCACCATCCAACATCCAGAAGATTCACCGGGCAAGCAGGGGAAGCCCAACTGGCTGGCCAGCCCCCAAATGGCCCGATCTAGTTTGGTCATGGCGGCTCTACTGGCCCAAAGAATCGGCCCTGAAGGGATCCTGGCCAACCGCCAGCCTTGACGCGGTCAGTAATCAACCGGTCATAGCCATGGCCGTCCGGTTGGCCGGTCTCAGCCTCGTTGAAACATCAAGTGGTCACGAGCTTGCCTCTGACGAGTCGATCGTAGTCGGTGAGTAAATGCGGCTCCCACAAAACAGGCAGCGAGTGAAGATGCCCATAGCCTACAATTAGAATTAGCTATTTTGCGAATCGAGAATAATTACGCACAATCTATTCATCACAGTCGATCGATCTGAACGACCAAGGCCGCGGCTTACGTTGATGGTGCCGTTGCACGAGACAGACCCTCCCTGCCGCCCCGTCAATTGAAAACACAAGAAGACAAGATAAAGCGATAGGCAGCAAAATTCAATCACCCAGAAGAACGAGCTACACGATTTCATTTTTAACAGAAAGAATTAACAACTTTCAGTCATCCGAATAACTTAACTCCATGATCCAGCAATGCAATCAAAGCCAGTCGGCAACGGCAAGGCTCTTTGGCTCTACAATTCATGCATAGATCGAGGCTAAGATAAATGAGTCGAAGATTAAAGAAGTTTGCCCTTGTATCCATCGAGTCGCTCGCAATATTTTTCCCTGGAACGCTGGCAGCGGAATTGTTGGTGCAGCCACGGATGTGCGCTTCAATCCAAATTGAGTTGAAGAACAAACTGGCGGTTGATCTGGTTTGCCTACCATGAATGGGAAAGACACTCTCAGTGAACCAACTCCCGACCCTGTGAATATCCGTTTGCCATGCAGCACGCTCAGCCAGATTCAAGTTGATGGATTTTCAGTGAGAAGTGCAATTAATGCGCGTCCCTCGGCCAGTCGCACGGATCGACCCATTCTCCCGTATTTAATGGCACCGGTCCAGTCAATATCAAACCTTGGCTTTTGGTTCCAAATGGCCAGTGGATGGACAGAGGGATTGTCACTCCGATTTCCTCAGAACTACCAACTTCTACAGCCAACTGCTTGCTGTCCTTCAGCCATTCGGATGTTGTGTGAATCCAGCGTCACAAAATTACGATTCTGCGCAATGCCGTGGTGGATCAATGGTTTGAACACAGAGCAAGTTTTGGCTTACAGCTCGTTGGCGAACCGTTAGTCCCACCGAAGCAGAGGGCCAAGCGCACCCGATTTGCTGACTTCCTGCGGTGGAAAACCTTGATCTTGAGTATTCGAAAATCCTGAATGCAATGACTTTGACGCCCTGCTTCAACTCTTTGCTTTTTGGATGGCGCCTTCAACCCCTTCCACGTCCAATTGTGGGCCATGACCCTGATTCGCTTTTTTCGGGAAGATGTCAGAACTGAGCTTGTTGCCAGAAATCGGGGCATCACGCGACCGGCGAGGATGTTACACCCGGATCAAACGTCACCGGCAAGTGCATAGACGCTTGGTTGGTAGGGATGTGGGCATGAACGGTGTTCCTGGCGCTTCCTTCTCACCAGAAAACAAAATTACTTTGGTAAAGCCTTGACTTACTCGCTTCCGCCCAAGTCCTGCTGAATTGGCTCCTTAAGGTGTTTTGTTATTAGACAGTCCTGCGACAAAGAATGCGAAGCCACTTAAGTGATAAATTGGCACCTTTTCATAACAGCCAGCTCCACATCAATGCCATTTTCATCAGGAGTTTTTCCTCCACTTGCTCAAGAAACTACTCCAGCGTCTCACTAGATTGGCGCCACAATCAAACCGATTGAAACGGCATTATGCTTGAACTAGCATCCAGGGAACGCTATAGGGCTCGGGAACAAGGGTGGATCGTCCCGCCTTTCGTTTCTAATGGCCAAGCCTTCTCTATAGGTACTTTTCAGGAAATCCAAACAGGCTGTGTAGTTGCCTCATAAATTCGAAAATATGTACGACAAAGGCAACATCAAAGTCGCTGCGACACATCAGAATCACGAGCAGTCTAACCATTAGCACAGTCGAATCGGGAAAGACTAGCTGTATATCGCCCTTGCTCAAAGACCGCTGCTAGGCGTTCGATGTCCTAATCATCCTAGGATCTTGCCTCAGCCCTCCTTCAAGACAAGCTGCATCACTTTGTTATGCCGAAAGAACAAAAGAGGCGTATGAAGCTTTGGGATCATCGCTTTTGCGTTCATCAGACATCCCACTCTAAGTGAAATCAAGAAACGGAACTCAATCATTCTGATTCAACCGGCAACAGTGGAAGGCGTTAGCCCCTCTAAGCAACATCATGGCCTCTTCAGCATTTGATCTTCTTTCGCCGTCCATGTACTCCGCAATGGAAATCAAAGCATCTTCATTAAATCGGATTCCAGACAGGACAAGCTGCCTTTGGATTCTTTGGCAGAAGACGTGGAGAAAGTACTTCGTACCATGTCAATCCTAGTTCTGTCGTGACAGTGTTCGCTCTTGCAGCGATACGTACTATGGATAGCGCTCCAGCTCAGATGCAGAGACTGGAGTGCGTAGACAGTAAGTTCGTGATCGCAACGGTCACAAAGCGAGGTACTCAGGACCAACAATCATTCCATTTCCTCATACCCCCCTGCACAAAACATCTGTTAACTGCAGAAAGGTTTCATCAGACAGACCTGGAAGCAGGATGGGGGCCGTGCAATTGCCCAGATTTTCTTAGCCTTGAACAAGGGATGGCTTTTCAAACCTGCTGGGAATGGCAAAGTTGGCTGTGTCCTGCACATAGACGCATGTTAATCAAACTGACCGCGAGCAGAGTCGTCCATCATCTCATCCAACGTTGTTCAAAAAGCCCTAATGCAGGCAACGCCAGCAAATGTGGATTCAAACGCCTTAAGCTGCCACACTGCGACATAGTTTTCCGGGACCCATATGTGGAATTGGGCAAATGAACTTAAAAACGCACAGATTCCTGAATGGGCATGATCATCTCAGAGTCACACAACAATACAGCCAACTAACGAATCAATCGTTCGGTAGACTGTTCATTGCTAACACTGACCAGTAATGTCGAAAACAACTTGGCGGCACAAAACCCGGTAATACCTACACAAATCTCAATGTCACAGGACATTGCTTTTGCACTTGCAAATCTCAAAGGCACAGCA
>Ga0163217_1043816_pt1 | contig 15239 bp, 11 predicted proteins | sample SynspAceP_FD_185933 | JGI IMG/M metagenome (GOLD analysis project Ga0163217, IMG submission 185933) | Saline lake microbial communities from Ace Lake in Antarctica - Synechococcus sp. Ace-P (PacBio error correction) | ecosystem: Environmental > Aquatic > Non-marine Saline and Alkaline > Saline ...
ATTAATTAGTAAATAGTAATACTTACTTCGCTCAATTCCAATAATTGTAATTTGTCCTTAATGTGTTGTGATCCCAATTGTTTTTTATTTTTTTACTTTGTCGATATTGCAGTGAATAAATTAAATGTTTTTTTTTTCTTTAATTTTTTCGGATGGTCGGCGAGGATTGGTTTCCCATAAATGTAAACCCAATCTCTATGGTAATTAATCCCGGTAATTTGAAAAATCCTCAAAACAAGCTTATTTAATTTAATCCCTGCCTTGATAGTCTATTGCAAGGGTCATTTATTTTTTCGAATTTTATTTTTCTTTGAAGCCACAAGCATCCACACTCTAGTCATTGTTTTTGTCATTAACTTGTATAAATATATGCTTGGGCGCTCCTAGACACTAGTCGGTAATTAACAGGCCGACAGGAAGCTTTTAATTGGGATTTGTTACCTTCTGCGAACAAGTTCTAATTCTATGGGAATGGTTTTTGTCCTTAGTAGTTCCAGGCTTAAGGAAAAATCGCCTTAACCTACTGTCTGATTAGCCTTTTTATCAAAGTTTAAAATCAAATCGATAAGTTTTCCATCAAAACAACATCGGGGATTTTTTTTTTTCGCTTCAAGCGCTCGTCAATGTGTTCATGACGGTTTATCTTTTTAAATCTGTCTTTATGGATTTTACTGGCACCTTAAAGCCACTTCTTTCCGCGTTACAAAATTAATGGTCCCTTGTAACCGGTCCCGACATGCCCATATAGGAATTAAAATGGCATTTTTTTGCCTTGAATTGCATTGCCCTCTGTGGTGTGTAGACTACCTGTGCAAACGAGGTACTGCTACTCAGGAATGTAACAAAGTAGCTAAGTGAAAAATCATTTTTTGGATAGACTTGAAAAATCCTTTTTCTTAACTGTCACAAATTTCTTCATAAGATTAAGTTTTATTTCAAACTGTTTTTTTTCGATACTTATATACAGCGCGAACATATGGCTATACAAAGTGGAATTAATTGGGTGTTGGGCAGTCAACAGTAAAATGATTAATCTAATGATACCTCTATAAAAGGAGTTTTTTCATGTTTATAAACATGTTCCACAGCCTCCCAAAATTTTTACACAAAGCACAATTTAAAATAATTAGTTATATAATCGCTATTCTGTACGTACCGTACGGCAAAATATAAAATAGCTATCTTTTAAAGGCTAAGCAAGGAAACTAAAATCCCTATGGATAGATTTTCTTTCTTTCTTTGCATGTTAAGGGATCGAGTCTATTATACTTGCCACCAGCTTATCATTTGCTCGCCATAGTACGGATGCGGAATTTTTTGATTGCTAAGGCAAAATGCTCCCTTATTGTTATTGGCGCATCGGGCACTTTTTATGTATATTTTTTCTGTAACGCACTGGTATTTTTGGCAAGGGGAACGAAATTTTTCATTAGGTGAACAAAGTGTGTAACGGTTGGTTCCCATTAGGTTGTTCCCCTATGGCATCTAGCATTTCAAATACTTTTTGGAGAGGTGGGATTTTTCCATTTTGCCCAATCATCCAAGTTTACTCGTTTCTTCAGTTTTTTGGGAAGTAGATTTGCATATCAGAAACCCTGCTTTGATTACTGTGCTACTAAGGCATCCTTCAATATCATATAATGATCAATGAAGCTTTAAAACTTACTTGAATGGTTGGGGGTAATACCATTTTTCATTACTGTCGTTTCGGCGCCTCAATTGCTCCTGCTCCTTATTCCATCATGGAATTTTTTACTTGCAATTTTGTGCAGCTGCATCTACGTAAATGTTTTCCATTGGTTTACAATTTCGTCGCCATTCTCCAAACCGAAACAACCGTAAAATCGTCTTCAATTCTATTGCCTAGGGTAATTTCCCGCATTTCAAAATACAGTTCATTGGGGTTGGTTTCTTAATGTAACCAATGAACGTTCTCCAGTCCACATTCACTGCAGTTAGCAGGATAGTTAATTGTCCAGATGGACTGATTTTCGAACTTTTCAATTTTTCCAGATATGAACATTCGGGTTTAAACAATCCTTCATTATTTTTTAATACGGCACGATGGAAACTATTTGTCCTGGTATTCAGGACAGGATCTATAAAGGAAATACTTGCATTAACCACTTTTATTTGGGATAAGCATTGGAAATTATTTTAACTATTTTGACCTAGCTTGAAATTGGTGCTATTTGGTTCTGTAGCGTCAAATTCCGCCAAACAGAAATTTAGTTACTAACCTTTAAAATAGGTTGTCCTTGTTTTAACATATCACCCTCCGAAGTCAGTTTTTCTTCTCAAGACACCGTGCCGAAACGTGCATAAATCGGAAAGTTTTCAGTCTTTTCTGTTCCCTCATACTATTAATTTGTTTTTTTCAGTAGCTTCCAAGTTGCATTTTATTACGCAGCAAGCTTTATTAATTGAGGCTGTGATTCCTTCAACGAGGCTGCTGATCATTCTTGGCTGAGCTGTCACCTAGGGTTTGGGTTGGCCATAAATGGTGGCCAACAAATTGAACCTTTTTTTAACTTCTTGTCAACATTAGTCACATTGAGACGTTTCCTATCCTGCATCAAAATAACTGGCTGAATTGCATTTGCCTCTTCGTTCATTTTTATTTTTCGGATAGGGATATATCATTTTTACTATCAGAAGTAGCATTGCCAACTTTACTGATTTGAACGTTGGATAAGGCATGGATTTTTGGTCATTTTTAATTTCGTTCATAGCAAGACCGTCCCGCGCTTGTTTCGGGCAGGATCAGTTCCATAACACAATAGGACAATCACTCTGGTATTCGTCTGCCATTATCTGTGGGTGCATGGAGAGGTCACATTTGTGAAAGGGATTTCTCCGGTATGGTCGTGCTCCTCGAATATTGGAATCTCTCTGTATTGTTTGGCGATTTTTCTGATGATCACGAAAATGAGATACCCGGCAAGTAAACTGCAATCACAGCTATCCCCTGTATGAAAATTCTTTTTTATAATATTCTATTTCAGGGTTTTTTTATTTTTTTTCAATCTGTTGAATCTTGTCTCATTTCTTCAAATTTCCTTTTCTGAGCTTTAATGATGTCTTCGGCAATTTTTTGACTTCAAGGATCTAATATCGCCCGCTCCACTTGTTAAAAATGGTATTAGAATGATGGGTATCATGGCTTTCATCCAAAGTACATCTCAATTATGGTGCTTGGGTCTTACCAAGACGTCGTGCTGTGGTAAAAAGCACTATACTCCCCATAAATGGCTATGTTTTTTCCTTATTATCATCCTGTAATACTGCGCATGCAACAAACATAATTGATAGCCTTGCAGATGCCTAACAGCTCATTATGAACGGGTGTAAGACTAAAATATACATGATCTATTTGTAGGGAGTTTTAATACCTTGTAAGGTACATAGCTACAAATGATGCAGCCAAAATTAAAACAAATTTTTGTGTATGGTTTATCACATTCTGTCTTTATCTTCATTGTTATAGATTTTTAAGATTAATAATTAAATTCACTTTTCCATTTTTCTCTAATAATCTATATTATTTATGAAATAGAATTTAGTCCTTTACGCAAATGCATTTGCAATTAACGAAACTGAGCTAACGCTCATGGCCATGCCGGCTATCATGGGAGAAAGCAGAATCCAAAGAGATGGATATAGTACGCCGGCCGCAATAGGGATTCCAAAAGTGTTTATAAAATAAGGGCCAATAGAATAAGTTTTGCTTAATGTTCTTCCATTAGGCACAATCAACTTAGATTACGGGCTTTACAATTCCGTGTAAGAATTCCCCTTGTAACCAGGGTTATAGCTGCACTTTCAATGGCTAGTCTGTGCTGTTCTATGGCAAATACCCAGCATCAACTTTTAGCCATGCGGGGGCTCATTAATAAACTCGCTCCGTCATGGCACTACTTGCTGTTTTTTGTAATTGGTCTCTACTTCATTAAATTTTGTTTTTCAGGGAAGCATCCCCGGCTCCTTAAAGTCGGTTAAATTTAAGCTCACTGGGCTCCGCTTGTTGCTGTGTCGTGTTATCTCCAGTAAGCATAATAACGCTATGCCCCTACTCCTGTAATTCTTGTTAATGGCATTTGGCGGCTGGTTGCTTTTATTTTATCACTTATGACACAATCCAACGGTTTTTCTGCTTCTATGGATAGATACGAGACTGTTTTTACCCTGTTTTGAAGGTCTGCACTTCAGTTCACCATTTCAGTAGATAGTTTTGGCATTGGCTTTTTCCACAATTTTTTCATTACCAAGTGCCTGTGTTTTTGCCGTTCACATTTCCTTCACTCCCATGCCGGTAAAGGCATTGAAACTTATCTGCTTTTTAGAAACTTCAGTTTTTTGCTCCTTACCATACTTTCCTGTGGATTTTCGCAGTGGGTGTTTCACCTAAGACTATTGAGTGAAAACGATGTATTGAAGCACTTTTTCTCGGAATGCGAAATCTTTCCACAGGCACCTACTATTTTTTCAACAGTAGGCTTTCTTCTGTGATGGTTCCTGTGTTTTCTACAATAGGACATCTACCTTGTCCATTTTTCCAGGGCCTCGCCATTTCTTTATGAGCACATCCGCCGTATTTCGGGCAACTTTCACAGAACCTACCATTACCGGACATTTGGTGTTGTGCCAATGAACGCGCCAAAGCACAGGGACATGCACAGTTATTAGAACGGACAATTTGCATTATTAAAAGCATGAACAATAGGGCGGTTTCTGGACCCCATATAGTCAGGCGGACAAAAGTGATAAGCGGCAATTATATTACATATAGGTACAAATACCCAGAAACAGTATCGGGCCAATTTTTGTATAAGGTCGCTCGACTTACTGGCATTGTTTAACCATTTTATATTCAAATTTGTGATAATAAAGTATCCGAACCCTTTTTGGCTTTCATTAAAAAAGATTGATTACGTTAGTTGGTTCACTACTAATTCTTATCTTCCTATCACTTTAGGACGGAATTGGTTCCCCGGTTACATCCATGGATCCATCATGGAGAGTTTCGTCCCTCAGCAATCATTCCGGTTCAACAGGTATTATTCAATCACCTGGGGTATTTCACGTCTGAGGATATATCCCCATAATTTGTATTTTTATCAATGAACCTTTCTGCTCTTCCCATCAACAACTTTATGGCCTTGTTGGGATGCAAGTTTTAAAGTGCCTCTTTACGGCGAATTTAGTGCTTGCTATGACGGGGGCTTACAACATCTGTCCATTAAACCTAGGGTAAGGATAAGAAAGTAAACATGTAAACGTACCTGCCCCTGGTCGTTAAATTGGTCTTGGAAAAAAGATCAGGGGACGCAAATTCCAAATACACTGAACAGCCAGGCCTCTACGCCGGACCTATGCAATGAGAGTAATAACATATTTAGAATCACGGTCTTGATACTATCTATATGCCCTTTCAAAAAACATCCAAGTGGCGTAAAAAACACGGGTAAGGATAAGGCGAACTGTTCCAGTTCCAATATTTCTTCTCCAGAATATCGTATAGTGATTTTGTGCCACATTTTCCCCAATAGCATTAAAGATGGGCACGTAAATACGTTTGCTATCCAGACTCTTCAATAATTTTTTTATACGACTTTTCCTCGGCGATATGTCAGCTGCCATTGGGAAACAAATCCATCCGCAAATTGGGCAGCTCAGGTTAATCACTAAAATGTTCAGGATGCATAGGACAAGTAAACTGGGTTCCCGAATTTTGTAGTTAGTTCTGCTCCTCTACTAGATCATACCACACACAGGACAGTCGCCCGCTTGTCCATAGGTCTTGTCCACCCTGACAATGCATTGGACAATAGAATGTCCCGTTCCTTTTCCTTTAGGTTTTTCTTCTTTTTTTCTTTGTTTATGTGATGCTCTCCTAGTTTATGAATGCTGTAATCGCCCGCCATCATTTTTTAAAAAGCAGCTTGAAATGTTTCAATAGGAATAATGTGGTTTCATTTCAATTGATCTTCTGCTTTCTAAATTGACAGTTAACTTTTGAAACTTGCAATTTAGCAAAGTGTTTCCTTCAACGTGGGAACTTCTACATCCGTTACAAAGTCATTCCGTGTATGTGATAGCTGTGTTTCACTAATTATTTAATTTTATATGTCAAAATTAACCCGCTGTTGTATGTTTCTTTTACAATCTCTGATTCATTTTTTATACAATCCGTCTAATGGTTTCCTATCCAATCTTGTAAGGCTTTTATATTAGGACATAGACATGCCGTTGCTACTTTTAAATTGTTTTGGCAAATGAACTGCTATTTTTAATAATTAAGACTATAAGGCTATTCAAGAAATTTTAATTGTCCTATTGTATAAATTCTTTCACTTTTTTCATTTTAGGTTGATGTGTATTTTTTCTAAGGTATAATCCTCATGTCTGCTAAATAGTTTGCTTATTGCTGTTTCTGTTTTTACCTAATTCTTCTGCAAAATTTTTTGGAACAATCGCTGTATCACCTAATTCAATTTTTATGAATAGGCTTCACTTTTTATTAGTTTATAAAAGTATCTGTTTCATTTTCCAATGATTTCAACTATTTAGTAAGTGGCATTATTTAGACTTTCAACTACTTCTGGTCTTTTTAGCAACTACTTTTCATAATTCCACCGACTCAAAACAATATAATCTTCGGATTAATAAAATGGACAAGACCGAAGCTAATGCAACGGTTTACGAAACCATAGTTTTTTTTATATTAGATTGTTTCTTTCATTTTATAGACCTGTATTTTATTGCCTATCACTGTATGATTTCGTTTAATTTTTTCAGAGAATTTAAGAGTCTTTATGAATCATTGTATAGGATCAAGCGGCCATTTTCGTACTTTCTATCGTTGATAATAGACCGAAGCTTACTTGATTTTTTCCCTTCGTTTAGATAAGGATCCGCATTCACTAAAGTTTAACTCTGTCTTTGCCTTCTTTATATGATTTTTATAAGCAAGCTAACGGGGGTTTGGAATTTTATTGTACCAAGGGTATTGGTATTATTACTTATGGCAATCATAACATGAATTTGTAACTTTTCACTATTGCTTTTGAACATCAGTAACAACATAAAGATCGGTTACAGGTTACAAAGATCGCTCTGGTTGCGTGTTGTAGGCCGCAACTGTTTAATGCCCTACAAACGCAACTAAACAAATAATACTATAATTTTAATTATTTTCACTTAGTTAATTTCTTTTCTGTACTTTACCGCAGTTCAAATGTTTACTTCCATATAAGGGATTAGCACTCATCACCATACTTAACCGGCGCACCACCATCTTAATTGGGCACTAATGCTCATATAGTTTTTTATTTTTTGTTCCCTGTAAAGCTTACATATCAGTAACAATCTTTACTTAAAATTTTAAAAATGTTCTCTTTGTGAGCCAATCTCACTTTCCTGAATTATGTTTCCCGCGTGTTCAAACAGCATCCTCCGATGATACATTTAATTTCGGGACTTTGAGCTTTCAGTATAGCTGAAATATTAAAAATTTCTTAACCTTTGTGCCATTGATGGCTCACCATATCCTTAGTTTGCATTAGCATCTCAACTAAAGCATTTTTAAGATTAAAGGTAAATCGGTTTTTAGCACCAATTCTGAAGTTACCACTTGGGGCCTTTTCCGCTCAATCACATTTTTTTTTTTATCAACCATCATGTAATTTGTCTTTCATCTGCCGTGTATTGTGTTTCATTCTGATGATCGCCATCCAGCACTCCTTTCAGTATGGTGACTGTCCGCCTTCATTGCTTTCTTTTTTAGCATCTTTACATGACATTGCTGATAGGGCTAAAATGCAATTGTTAGAATCCTGTTGTTACTTTTAAATTTTTCAATGTTATTTACTTGTTTTTAATTATTAATTAATATTGTTATGGATTAATGTTTCATTTTAAAATCTAAGAATAACCCACCACCGGCACAATCCTATTATCATAGCTCCCATAAGTGAAAAAGTACTCTGGAAGGAAAGTATTCCAGTCCAAACATTCAAGTAATTTCTTTTCAAAATCTATGGCATTTGGAAAATCAGATCCCATCCAAAATCGGCTGATATTCATAAACTGCCGAAATAAGCGGTTCTGGAAAAATAAGAATTTTCACGACTTTAATGAGATTTCTGGGGCGTTAATTTATTATCGATGCGTACATCTAATATTGAATAAATAGGGAAGTTTAAATACTAAGACCCACCATGGCTAGTGGGTAGTTCAGCTTATCCAAGGTATCCTCAAATTCATTTTTCGATGTTAACCTCAAAAATTTCGGGTAGATAAATAATGCAAAAGTATCGCTTCGGTAGGTAATTTTCGGCCTCTAAATTTTTCATTCCAGCCATATTTGGCCATAATATTGAATGAATTCTGATAATTGGATGACAAAATGAATTCGGACATAAATTGATGCTGCATCTATCATTCCCCAGGAATACCAATATTGATTTCTTCTACAAGTTTAAGAAACACTGGAAAACTCATTCCCACAGTCTTGTTTCTTCGGTGGTAATCATAGCTCATTATACCGCCGCGCATACCAAACCCATCAATGTGATAAAAGAATATGACAATGAAAAAACACAGTACAACGACTTCAATCGCCATAAAATTCAATAGATCTAATTTTTTGCATTGGAGTACATTACCGTGGTGGCTTAAAGGGGAGTAATCACCATTTTTCATTAAGCACTCTAAAAAAAATGTCCGTGCAAGTGCATAGGAATGGGTGCAGATCCATGGTTAAGTTGTTTAAAAGTTATTCGAGTACCTCGTTGCTTTTAATTTTAAATCTTATCCGTTTTTCACGATAAGGGCATACCGTTCATACTCAATATATAACGGTTCATATTTCTGTGAGATTCAAATAGAACAATCCATTCACTGTACAGAAGAGTCATAGGTTTTTTTTCAGGCGATTTTTAAAGATAATGTAATTGTAATTCAGAAAAACATTTTCATACCGGGCATATCCATTCCCTCCATAGCGAAATGGTGTTCAATGTCCGACCATCAATTTTTTCTTTGATATGGAATCTTCCTTCATGGGCTATACCGTCGGCAGCCATTCTGGAATGATCCATTTTTGGAATGGTCCATTTTCTTCTTCATTCATTTTTGCAATGGATCCTTATTCATGAACCAACGCCGTTTCTGCCATTTTAGAGTGGTCTTCTTTTTATGTTAAGGATCCAGGTGAAGTCTATATGGCATAGTTGCTCATAGGGTTTTCTTACATTCAAATTCTTCATCCCTTCATCCTGCAATGCCGTAATTCCTTTCAATCAATTCATGGCGTTCATCTTTATTGGGTCGAAATTTTTAATGCGTGAGCACCATTTCATATCCCATTTCTGCCATCCTTTTTGCATCATTTCGATTTTTATCCGGTTTGGGATATCCATAGACTGCTATAAGCTTTCCAGAACCTATTAAAGGCCGAGGCTTGACCAGATCCATCTTGACGTAATCTAAATTCTCATTTCCCGTTCCAGGGAACAGTTCACAATAATGTCATAGGTTTCGCCACGCTATAAAATGTTTTGTTTTTTTCAACATGGAACAACGGTCTAAACCCGGTCACCGAAACAAGGAGGGTTTTTCACCCCAAAAGTCTCAAAAACGGTGGATGCAGCACCATCAATAATAACGGAGCTTATTTTTTCTCCTGGTTTAAACTCTGGATATTCTATAGATGTTGTTGCCATAATAAAAAGCAGGATAGTAAACATCTGCTATATATCGGCCCTTCATGCGCTGTCTCCCAGAAATTAAATTGGGCATTAAAGCTCCCCGGCGATAACCTAAATTTAAGGGGTGGAATGTACCTTTTTTCATACCATACCCATCCGTTGCCGACGTTTTAGATTTTCGCATAACATTCCAATGGGTTTTTTCATTGGGTCGCAGTCAAGGACAACCATTAATACTTCATTGTCATATATCAGGCATGTTCTCCTTTGATGAATTACTAACGATACCAAATAAGCCGCCGTTTGTTCTTGGAGCATGGTATGGCGAATGGTACCAATGGTACATGACTGTTTTATTGGAAATTCATCAGGTAAAAAGTTTCCCGTGGTTCTATAGGTGGATGTGTCAGGTAGGTACGCCGTGAAAAAATTGGGCCAATAATACATGCCAATGCACTGAAGTCTCTAACCGACTTTCAATTTTTACTTTTATGAAGATACTCAACTTCGTGAATCCAATAATTGACAGGATATTCTTTACGTCAAATCCCTTTAACGCTTTTCCTGCTTTTTTACCAACATTTCCTGTCCGAATGTTAAGGTGGGTATTATGACCGGATCATTAGCCTTATTTGTGTTTGCGGAATGTTCTGTTTTGAGCTTGAAGGCTTATTGCCGTTAGCAAGAAGAACCATCCACATTGTTAGTATTTCTTTTGTTTTAAATGTTTTCAATTTTATTAATATGTAAGTACCCATTCTTACATTTGCTCTTTTCTTCTCTATAATTATTCCTATTGTTGGCATTCGACCTCGTTTTATTTCCCGGAATTTGTATTTTTGGTTTATGGTTACTTAAATGATTCTATAAATTGATACTATTATACTTGTTTTGATCAGATAATTGATCACGGAGATTGTAGCAATAATACAATTTGCAACAGATTCAAATTGTGGCCATCTCAATTTTAAGTTGTAATTCCTGAATGTCAGCAATCATTAAAATCAATGGTCCCGTTTCATAGTTTTTCATTAGGATTTCTTCAGCATTTTTTGGCCTGTCAAATTAAGCTGTTGGGTATCAATCTTTTAATGCGTCATTGCGTCCCGACCTCTGCTTTTGCCAAATGCGTTGAAGAAGATTTAAAGCGCTCGTTATTCTGGCAATTTCCCATTTCCTTCAAACGCATTTCGTTCTGCTTGGAAATCGATTAATATCGATTGTTGAAATGGGAAGGAAACTTCAACCATGGCATCACAATATCCTTTCCACTATCATCAAAACTTCATGTCCGGTCTTTCCTGATAGGAATGTTAATCCAGGAAAAAAACCAATGTGACACCATCTTTTTTATTGAGCAATTCCTGATTGAACTATGGATTCATACATTTCATTATTTTTCAGAATTCAGGGTTAAGTTCCAATCCATTTACTAAATATTGGGGTCTTTCCTGAGGAATGGTCAATTCTGTAATAACATCAATAGATTATGGTCTCATTCCTATTTAAAAGATTATTGAAATTAAGTCTTTCGATTATAATCTTGCTCCAAAACACCCTTTGTTGATGCATTTCATTTTTACGTATTGTAATTTGCAGCACATAACGGCCCGAGGCCTTACCCAACTTCCACAAGGTTCAAAGCCAGAAGCTCATAGGTCTTCCAGTAACTGTATGTTCTGGTCGCAAAACTTTGCTTAATTACATGGCATAAACAATTGGTATAAGATTGGGCAACAGCATGCCCAATTTACGGTTTGGCATAATATTTCAACATAAATTCCCATTGGCCTGAAACAGCATAGTTCTGACGGGCCGTTTATGGTCCGAAGCATGCAACATTTGCTGAACAGAAAACTAGCGCGCTGCGCACCCTGTATAAACGTGTTTTCAGGTTCATAGAAAATAGCTGCACTTACCGAGGTGTTGGGGAGGGTAATTTACTTCGTTTACCCTTTCCTTTTGGCTGTTGAATTTCCAATCAAAGGCCTGTATCTGTGGGGTTATTCGTTTCCGCTTCCTGAATTAAGCTTTGCAGATCCTGTGCTTTCACATCAAGTGGAACCCAATTAAAAGACAAGATGATGAATATTATATTTTCATTTGCTTGCTCGTTTTAATTGAAAATTCTTTTTCCAGCTATAGCAGCACCGCACAATAAAGTAGGAGGTTAACATCCAATGACATACCACCCGAATATGGGTTATTGCATTGGGATCATGATCATCACTACCTTTTTCGGTAAGTCCATTACAGGTAAAGCGCAAGGAAAGTATTACAGTTGTCATTAAACGGGTCTAATACGCTTGTTCGCGCTTCTAGAGCGCAATTCGAATCCTTAAATCGGTTTGGATTTTCTCGGTCAAAATTTTGGTGTTAGGTAAGTGGCCATAACTACTCCATGATCGTTTAGCATATACCGAACAGCGCATAAATCCAATCCTAGCGGCAACTTTAATTGATGTTTTCATGTTGAAAAGATCCATTAGATTTTCTCCAAAAAGCTAAAGTTTAAAAACGCAGTCTTGCACCATCCAGAGCCATATCATGATGATCCACCAGCAAAAGCAACCCGTAATTCCAGAAATCAACCATTAGGGAGGTTGCCACGGATCTAATTGAAAATAAAGTATCAAAAGATGATACACTAATGCCAACGGAACTAAATTGAAAGTGTTTTTTCTGGCCCTTATTGGTTTTGCGTAGGTTCCTGTAAATTGATAATTAATGCCTTGGAAATACTAGTTCACCGCTATCTTTTATTTTTCCCTTGATAATGCCTGTGCTTTTCCACAACGTTACTTCCGCGGAAGCCATAAATTTTGTCGAATAATACATACCCTACAAAAAAGTAATCTTCACTTTTGATGACTTGTTGGCCCCCTGTTACGTATCTAATATTTAACCATTGTCCCAAAGGAACTGACTTCCATTTTTCAACTGGGACATAGATTGTTTTCAAGGTCTGTGGATTTTCCGTAAATTCGAGGATAACGTACCCTTATAGCGTATCGTTCTGCTTCACCGGTTTGTGTCAAAGGCATACACCTACGGCTACTGAAGAATCTCCTGTACGTCCATTAAGATAATACCATATCGGTGCAAGTTTGATCACGATCGATAATCTATAAGTAAATAAGGGCTTACCAACAATACGGTCTGCAAACACGGCTGTCCTTGACCCCTCCACCTGTTTAAGAATTTTCTCAGCCTCAAGGCAAAAGCTTCGATTTTTTTTCAATCCTGACCTTTCACCTGATACCATTGGTGGCCCGCATCCCGTTTTGGGTCACATCACAAAACGCGTTCTATAGGTTGCACTTTTGGCGCGGAAGTAACCCCTGGAATTTTGCTTAACCCTCACGATTTCATTCAGATTATCGTCTGGCGAATTATTTTTTGGCGCCAATTCGCATAATATTCCCATCATTGTCTGGAACTAATTCATCTCTTGTCGTGTAGATTGCAGTTGAGAACTCTTCATATTTTAATCATAACTCACACTTCATTGTGGGATTAATATAAAATTGCCACTTTTCAAACAAAAAGACCATCCTCGTTTACTTGATTACGCTGGCGTTTTCTTCACATTGCGCATGTACTACGATTTGTTTGTATTAACATTTTTCGTAGCATCGGAAGCGGTGCGGTCCAAGGCGATTCTGTCGTCCCAGATTTACCTATACTGTTCTTAATTTCTGGGATAACTCGCAACAGCATATCCAGGCTGGCTGTAAATACGCGCTTTTTTCTTCTACCCTGCATGCGGCAAAGAAGTGGGCATTAATAGAAAATGAGCGCTTCGTTTAAGGCAGGCATAAATTCTTGCCCGGTTTTTTCATGATTGGTAATCCCAGTATCAAACCGTTGTTGGAATGATAAGAAAGATCAATTTAATTCGCCAAAGCCCATTGTAGAAACGGGTATAATAATTTCTAAAATAGTAAAAGTTCCAAAAGACCAAACAGATGAAATACTACAAAATCAGGTTCATAGGGATGCTACGGGTCAAAGCCTGTGGTCTCCAATAGACGGCAGAGGGTATAATGGAATGAACTGATGTAATAATTATTAAATAAATTTCCTTTTAGGAAGAATTTTTTCCATGTATGCCCAAAAATGCGTTGTGGCAAGCTATAGAATTAGAACCAGCAATATCCATAAAAAATTGCCGTGATGCCAGCCAACCAGGACGGCATTTAAGAATATATTTGGATATTTCTTTTGGAGGTTGGTTTTTCTTTAAAGAGTACTGCGCAAAAGGGGGAATTAAAAACAAGGCATAATAGGGAGGCCCGTAAGTGCCATGGTCTTTGGTTAATGGCAATGGCCGGAAAGTTTCCCTTCTGACCTATCATGGTAAGACGGCATAAAACTTATATAGTGTAAGTAACAGCGGTTAAATGGCACCGAAACTTCCGAAGTAGCGTTTTATAAACAATTTTTCGTTATGTAATTCGGTTTCCGTTTTCGCCTATATACGCAAATTTTATCTTCCAAATGCCTTATCATATTTTCGGCTAGAATCACCCCCACATCAACCATAGTTTTCCAATAGCTATTGGCAATAACCGGAAAGGGCAACGATGTTTGGCATCCACGTTTAAACAACTTCCTCGTTACAAAAAACCATTAAAAACGGCAACAGGCAATAACCCGAATAAGAATGGAAGCCCGTAAATTGGAATATCATTCAATAATGACTAGGATTGTAATGAGTATTTCAAGGTTAACGGCCTCATTCAAGTGGTATCCAAGGTTTCGTGTATCAATTCCTGTTCTATCATAGAAGGGTACAATGGTCAACTTGCGAAGTTCTTGCCATCTTCCAAATAGCTTGAAGGCAGGCAAGCGCCAATTCTCGATTTTGCTTTTTACATTGTTAATGACTTCCAAGGATTTGAAACATACCTAGCTACTACCTACACCAACAACTTCGGCTCTTTCTTTGTCCAATATACCACGACGAGTCGGTTCCCATATGTTACTTTTACCCAAATCCTTAATAGCGAAGGGAGTGAAGTTTTCGGAAATAACAAACTGATTTTCTATAATCTCAATAGATTCCTACATAGCCGAGCCGCGTAACCAAGTATTCGGCTTTGATTAAATTTCCAAATGTTTTTGTGCACCTATATTTGATTTGGATTTTTTTAACGCTTTTACAATATCCGCTAAGGTTTTATATTATAACATTTGTCGCATTAATTTCAGGTCAACATTACCTGATATTTCTTTGACATACCCCCAATAAAGCCACTCTTCTGAAACGCCGATGCAGAAGAAAGTGCATATTTTACATTAATAGTACTTGAATACTTTCTCATTCCTGTAATCCCACCCCAGTGACATTGCCTTTTTAATCGACCTTCCAGCGTATACCAAAAAATCTGACCAATCCGGTACATCGGACTAATGCAGGATTTACATTATCAGGAGGCACAGGCACCTAGGCAAGGAATTTAGTTTTTCAAGGGATTACGACTACGAGACCAATAGAAATTCTCTTATCTCTTCCCAAAATGAATG
>Ga0163217_1110717_pt1 | contig 15239 bp, 17 predicted proteins | sample SynspAceP_FD_185933 | JGI IMG/M metagenome (GOLD analysis project Ga0163217, IMG submission 185933) | Saline lake microbial communities from Ace Lake in Antarctica - Synechococcus sp. Ace-P (PacBio error correction) | ecosystem: Environmental > Aquatic > Non-marine Saline and Alkaline > Saline ...
TCCCTCAAAAAAAGGAAAAAAAGAGGAAAAGAAAATCCCCCATTAGGTTTTTTTAAAAAAAAGCCCCGGTTAAATAACCCGGTTTTTGTCTCTTCCCCCCCACTTTTAATTGGGGCGCCCGAAAAAGAAAAACGTCTCCCGCCCCACAGGGAAAACCGGCAAAAAAAAACGGTTTTCGGAACGGCAAGTGGGTTTTTTTTTTCAGGAAGGGGAAAATGCGCCCCCCCCACCGGCGCCTACAAAAAGCACATCGGCTTTTGGGTGTTTGAACGGGTTTTTTCCGTTGCATTCAGCCTTGATAACCCAAGCCGCCCGGTTGGGCTGCTTTTCCTGCGCACACCGTTAACGTGGGTACCTACTTTCAAACTTCACCCCCAGGGTGTTGGCTGCGTAAAGCCGCCATTTGCTCCGTTAAACGAACCCAAAATTAAACGTCTTGTACCCGTTTCAATGAACGGTAACGCCGCCATTTTTTTCATGCGTGGGGCGCCTCGTCCATTGGTGTAAGGAAATCCAGCTCCTTAATTTCATCGAAGTCCTTCTGAAAGTAACGCATGGTGCTTCAAAGAAATGATGGGCGACATTTCCTTTGAACCGCCAAACGCAGTTCCTCAATATCAGATTTCGGAACAATGGTGCAGTGTTTGGCTTTGGTTGATAACGTTCCGGGTCTTTTTAATGGCTTCCTTTTTTTCGACCAAGATGAGCCCAGAACTGGCCTTCGCGACATTGAACTGGGCCGTGGATTCTTCAGCGCTTTTTTTCAAACCGAAAATGGACCTCTTTTCATCGACTGGTGTGTAGTTGGAAGCTCGCAGTTCGCTTATGCCCACGGTGCCCAGCGTTCCAGAATGGCGGGAATTTCCGGCCCCGGGCACTGTCCAGTCTCTCTAAGTGGTGAATATTCAAAATTACGGTTGGCCAATCTCTTTTCCGCCCAAGGTGGCAAAAAGTGGTGCCCATAATTCCTGCGCCTATGATTACTACGTTTCATAAGGTCTACTCACCAGCGTCAATTTTAAAAAAGGACCGCTAGAGTCTTGGTTCCTGTTATCAAGCGTTAACTCAGCTTGGTTGCCAACTAGGAAGGCGACGGATGCGCTTTTCCCCGATGGCTGCATAAATGGCCGTTGCACGATGCCGGCGCAATCGCGGCCGGCCAGGCCCAAGGCCTCGCCCTTTTCTATCTTGAGCCCCCAGCCCCGCTTTCTGGCGTGGCGCGGCTCAATCACCCGTTCGCAAACGGCTGATATCGGTGGGGTGCAGGTCGGATCCTCACCGTAGTTTTTCCAGCCATAACAACGGTCAGGTTGTGAATTTTCCCGGGCCTGGCCAAGCAGGTCCAAAAATAATCACGAATTTGGTCCTTGCCCGGCTGCACCGCCATTTCATGGGCAACAAGCTCTGAATCGCCCACAGCATGAAGGCAGATTGTACAACTGTCGGCCACCAGCCAATACGCACAGGAGCCGGTTGCAGGTGGGTTTTTCCAGCCGAAATAGCAGGAATATCGGAATGACATGGTGTTAACACCCATGCCATCTCGAATTCCCTCTTTGTGTTTGGGGATCCGGCCATGAAAAAGCGACGCCAATGTTTCTGGGCGAACAAGGTCCGCATGGCGCCAAGCTGGGTGGCCTTGGCCTCGGGGGGGGGGGGGGCGGGGGGGGGGGGGCGGGGGGGGGGGGTGGGGGGGGGGGGGGGGGGGGGGGGGGGGGGGGGGGGGGGGGGGGGGGGGGTGCGTCTAGTCCGCTTCCAGATGCAAATCGACGGAACACCGTAATGGAAGTCAAGCGTGGTGGATATGCATCCCCCGCGATGCTTTCGCGGCTGCTCTTGGATGCTGAACCTGGGCCCATGCCCTCTGTATAGCCACCTTGGAGCGGACCCATGTGCTAAAATTTAAAAAAACTTTATACTTGCGTAAAGCTCGATTAATTCGGAAGTAATTAAAATAAGCAAGCAATTGGCGAAAATAAGAGGCGTACCGGCATCAAAGTGATCTTCGACTACCGTCACTTTGATGTAAAAAAAACTGAACAGCAGAGGCCAGCACTGAATGCCAAATGCAATAAAATTATAAAGCCTTGAATTACTTTTGGACTGTGGCCCATGAAGGCAAGTATCGCAAAAGCCAGTGAAAAACCTTCATATAACACCAACAAACCAATCCAGTGGCCAGCTGTCGCTGCTAGAAAACGCATGCAAATGAATTGTTTTGAGCGAGACGGTAGACGGCCTACGCTTAACCTGAAACAGGCCGTTTAGTTTCTCCCTGGCGGTTATGCAGATGAAATTTTTGAAAACTGGGGTAAAGAATTATAACGATGTAATTGCGTGGTGTTTTCCAGCCATAGCCCATCAGAAGTTTATTGTTAGCTCAGCAGCGCTCTGCTAAAGCTATTTGTTTACAAAATGATTGAACCAGCGCTGCGTATTGAATCGGGATATCCCAACTTAAGGCGAGTCTCGAAAGGGCCGATCCGAGTCTATTTTGGCCGACTTGCCATTCATAAAGTAGATCTGGTATTGAGGCGATAAACCTGTAACCGGCAGCGCTAAATATCAAAGCCTATAATCACAAGCTAGCGGGACAGTGGACTGACATTTTTTTGGCATCTCCACTTCTGGCTGAAAAATATAAAAAATAATTTTCCTTACTCACTTAATACTGCTCCGTTATTATTACCCTACCAACAAGAATGAAATTCGCCAGTTATTTGATCATTGGCTTAGCGAAAAAAATATTTATGCCTATTATCCGCGGATCATTTGATGAATAGTGCATTAATGAAGGGCTTTTGGTCAGGCAGGCAAATGGGTATCTTTTTTTTTTATGCCGTCCATAATCGCAAAGATGATGTTTGATGTAGAGCATTTAATGTCAAAGTTATTGGTGAAACCAATGAAGTTAAACAACAATTTTTATGCCATATTCTGCTGAACGAAAAGTAAGGCACCCCGCGTTGCCGCAGATTTGTGATGCTGCCAAAGTGCTACTCCCTGAAAATAACGATCGAAAGCTTCCGGTAATCCATCTAATCACCCTCTGTGTATACGTTTTTCCATTTTTTAAGAAGTTCTTTCATTGTAAGTTCCAACACATCGAATATTACGAAATAAAAAGTAATATTTATTCGATTTTTTTAATATAATCTGGAATAATTTAACCATTACTTTCAGTCAGAAAACTGGAGTACTTTTAATGCACGGCCAAGAAAAATCTTGGCACCAGCCAATCTGCCCGATTCGCGGCGCAATAAGCCACTCAAAACCGGATATCAACGTCGTTTTGTCCAGCAAAATGAAGTCGTCAATTCGACAACAAAATTTTGGTTAAAATAAAGCTCAGCTGGAGCATAAAGGAGGCGGGACCGCTTAAACGCTTCTCTAATGCAATTTCCATCAACCACTGGTTTATATCCTAACTGGCGGCCGTTGTTTGTCACGCTGGCTCTTCAGGCGTGGTAACTCAGCGGTATTTTTTTGCGGTCGTTTTTTATCAATGCGATATTGGTTTTGTGCAGGAAGTCGAAAGCATTACCAGGCCATAAAGTGCCTTATCAGGTAGCTTTTGAAATCCACTGCCACAGTTATTAGAAACGGTGCGCGATACCATCGACGCTGAAGGCTCGGCCCTGTGATCTGAATTGTGCTGCAAAGCAGGCGATAGAGTACAGCGATGTGCGACTCACTAAAATTCCGTGATCTTGCAAATCGAATAAATCCGCGCTAACGGGGAATCGTGCGACAGAGAAAAGCGACTGCGGAATCTGCCAGATAAAGAATCAAAACTAGGCGATCGTCAACAATATGGCTTTCCTCTCAAACACTGTGACCTATGGCACCGGCATCGGGATCATTCTTGGAACCCGAGAATGACACTGAAATCGGCAAAATTTCAACGTTAATCGCACCACAGAATACCATCTGGATACGCGTTTTAACCAAACGCATCAAACACTTTAGCCATCTATTGCTTGTAGCGCCATCGTTGTAAACTCGCTGTTTTGACGGTCCTTTATCGGCTTGGCTCCATGGCCTAATCCTCTATTGGAATCGTTATGGCTGCTGTAGCGCTGGCGTGGGCGCAATCCAGATGGGTCTTCCAGCGCAGTAACATCAATGCTTGCCATTGGTGTTTCGCGTATGGCCACGCCGGGCCCGTGGTTCGTAATCTGCCCCGGCAGTCGAAACGCTCGCAAGCACGACCGTCGTTTGTTCTGACAAAACGGGTACCTCTCACAAAAAATGAGATGACCGGTTGAAGAACTGTGGAGCGGGGTCAACGCATTTTAAAGTCACTGGCAATGGTTACGATCCTCAGGGAGAGATTTCATTTTTAACGACAACGCCCGTCGATGTAGGCGTCCCATGTGGCGTGTTAGCTAATTTGGAAGCAGGATTAACCTGTGTAATAACGCCGACTTAACATGAGCCTGTTGGCGATCAAAAAGCAATGGGCGCATTAACCCGCGGACCTCTGACCCGAGGCTGCCTTGCCTGGTAGCCCGCAAAGAAAAAGCAAAACTCGACCACTCAAATCCGTTGTCCCCGGCGGAGCGGTTAGACAGCATTCCCTTTCCAATCAGAATATCAATATATGGCAACGCTGCATCAGCGATCGGATGAACGCTGTATCTATCTTGAAAGGATCCATAGAAAGCGTATTGCCAAGTGCATCTTTATGCTAGGTGAACGGGGAGAACAACAACCAGTCCGATGCTGATGTTGTCAATAGGCACGTTGAAGAATGGCGGACTGTGGGGCTCCGTGTTCTGGCCTTTGGCTCGTAAATTTTGTCGACAGCACCTTTGATACCATAACGCACGAGCATGTCGCCGACGGGCTTGAGTTTTTTAGGGCACAGCGATGATGACCCTTCTCGCCCAGAGGCCATCTTGCAGTAGCAGCTTGTTATCAAGGCGGGCATTGACGTTGACAGATGATCACCGGTGGACCACGCGCTAAACGGCACCAGCATCGCTTCGGCAGTTTAAGGTATTCTTAGCTGACAGCGACACTAAATGGTGCCATTCCGGTTACGATCTCTTCGCGCAACGCGCCGAGAGTGAAATTGCCGAGCTAGCCAACAACAAACAAAGTCTTCGCAGCGAGTTACTCCCGATAACAAATTAAACAGCTGGTAAAGGCGCTTCAGCGGCTGGGCCCAGTCGTTGGCAAAATGCGGGTGAGCGGTGTAAACGACGCTCCGCCTGCGCCGCCTGAATAGGCGTCGCGATGGCTCATCAATGGAACGCTGTCGCTCTGCGCGCCGCTGACATGATGCTCATTGACGACACCTTTGCGACGTTGTAGCGGCGGGTGGAAGAAGGGCGTGTGTTTTGATAACTTGAAAAAGTTTATGCGTTGTGGACATTGCCCACTAAATGGCGGCGAGGGCCTGGTTATTTTTAAATTAGCCGTTGTTCTCGGTGGTCGCTACCAATTACTACGGTGCATATTCCTTTGGGTGAACATGACAACGCGCTTATTTTTTCTCGGGCTGAAATGTTGGCGTTCGAGCCAAAAGAAGGCTGATATCATGCAGCGCCCACCGAATGAACCCAATGCACCCTATCTTAGATTCAGTCCTGTTGTGGCGTAATCTTTTAGTGTCGCACCTTGTGTGTGTCATCGGCTTACGTTCTAAATACAAGCTTGAGCTTTCATGGGGCGCAAGTGGAGCCGAGGCAACGACGGTAGCAGTACAATGTTTGTGGTTGGTGAAGGCTTTTTACCTGCTGAACTGCCCGCTTCACTTGAAACGCTCCGGTATTGCTCTGTTCGGCTTTATTCAGGCCAACATCTGGATCTGGGTTTGGGCATCACAGCCATGGCTGTACTACATACTCCTGTTCTACCCTTGCCCATTAATGATGTCTGGTTGATACAGCGCCCCAATAAGCGCTGAGGCTTGGCTAAGAGTGGTTTGCGTGTGGCCTTGCTGATATCATGATTGTTGGGTCTTGAGAAACGCTGGCGTATCAGAGTAAAGCACCAGCAACTTCGGAAAACACCGCTGGCGGGAGAATAAGTTGGCAACTCCCAAGGACAAAGACACTGCGCAAACTCATTAGACCCACGGGGGATGAGACGAAAGTTGGAGTTTTATTACAGAGCTAAGAAGGCGCTTGCTCTTTTTTGCGGCTCTGTGTGGCTGCTAAACCGAAGGTGACGGTATATTCGTGGGTGATTTGGATTTTGTCGTCCTTTTGCGGCCTGGCTTAGTCAATATTTTTGTTTTAAGGGACATTGGTTTTCGAAAAAATCGCCCGCCGCACTCCGTCAGCCAAATACATGCGAATTTATGTACTGCGACTTTTTATTTTTTACCCTTCTTTTTACGAAATAAAATCATACTTGGCGGCTTGCAAACTGCAAAGTTAGCTATTCGCCCAAGCCAGTGCCCGATAAATCCCGGATTTTTTCGATACAACTTAGGCCTGCAAGGTAGCTCTGCACGCCTTGTTTTTTATGCCATTTGTCAGTTTACTACAAGGCACCGTCAGCTGCCACTGCAATGACTAAATCCCAACTCTTTAATACACGCCTTAGAATATGACATCCAGAATAACAACGACATAACCCGTGCGAACATACAACGTTGCCACTATTTTAGTGGTGATCGAATCCAGGGTCCCATTGCTGCGCCAATATTCGGGAGATCTACATTGATCGAGTATCTATCTGTCAACGTGGGCTTTTTAAGTGTTAGCGCTTTGCTGGTTGGGGCGATACTGTTGGGTCCGAGCTCAAGCCGACAGGAATGCTTTGCCTCAACAATATTTAGCACGGCAGTTTGTATCCACTCATCTTTATTGGCCCATCATTCAAAATCAAATCTGCGCTGATCAATGTTGCTCTTGTGTTGGCCGCTGCTCACCACTGGGACGTTGAATTACCTTTATTTCGCTTGAAGGAAAGTCATTATGAGTCTATTGGATGTTTCACAGTAAATTATACGGCAAGCGCTTATTTTTCTTTTTCGCTGGCAGTAATCGGGATAGTGCGCTTCCTGACGTATTCTGCGTCTACACGCGTTAACCAAAGTGGACAATCTGATTTGGGCTTAATTGTGTTCGTTGTAAATTGCCGCAGCTGCCATCTATTTTCGATGCCTTGCCCAGATAATTTTATTTGGCTTTTGGCATGGTAAATCTTGCGCCGTAAGTTGCTATCCTGGTTGCCAAATCAAGCCGAAAGAAGATTTGTCGAAGGACACTGCCAATTCACCAACACTCTTGACAGTGTACCATATGAGGCGATCAAATTTAAACCAAATAAACAACTTCATCACAGGTTAGCAGCGAACCAATGGAATTTTAATAATTTTTCAATCGACCGGATGCCTTTGTTATCGGAATATTAATCCTCGCTTTGCTGTGCCCTGGCGACCAAGAGCTATTTACCGCCATTGTTTTTGTTGTCAGCTTAGGCCTTACGATCGCTATCGCTGGGTACGATTAAACCGCCCAGACTGGCCGAATTGCCGAGCTGCCATGGGCAGGATTAATGGAGCTTTTTACTGGCAACTTGGCGACGTGCGCGTTTGCACGCCGCTAATAATGACGCAGACACGCCATAATAGTGGGGGCGACAATGGTTCAAAACCCCTGAGTTTAAAGAAGACAATCACGCACACAAACCCCTGTGCGACCAAAATATTGTTGTGCTATTCTCGCGATTGGAACCTTTTGGGTTTTGGCCTGATTGTTTTACGCTGATACTGGCTGACAACATCATTGTTCCAATCCTCAACTGCTGCGTTAGTTTCAGCAAAAAGCTCACACAGAGTGGTGTTCAAAATCCTGTTAACAGCGTATTACTGACTTTCGAAGTTACGACACCTTGCTGGAAAAATCGGCGTGTTGCTTCCGTACGACGATTTGCAAATGCGGCGAGACTCAAATTTTAACTTGATATCCATCCTGTATGCTGGCGGTAATCGATTGGGTAGTCGCTGGTATCCGTCGTTAATAGCGCTCATGGTCAACCTCTCCACTCGAAGCATGTATTTGCGATGGCTGATACCGATGATCATTGTTATGGCAGGCTACATGCTTTGGACGGGTGCCGCTTTTGCCAGGAGGAGCTTTTTCAGTCAGGAGCACCTCCTTGCCGGTGCGGGTGTGTTGGCTCAACATGGGCGACTCAGTTTTGTTTTACATCGACAACGGCGAAAATTAATTGCTAACTATCCGGTCTCATACATTGTAGTGGTTCCGCCGTTGGTGTTGCTACAACTACGGGGGTTTATTTTTGCAATATCCATCGAATTAGCGGCGGCCCCTCATTTTATTAATCGAAACTGCCGAACACTATCAAATCGCCGCTATCCTACTACTGTCATAACACACACCTAGCAACTCAAACATTCGAGAAGTTGTCTGAGCCCTCTGTGTTTGATAAACAGCCGTCAGCTTTGCCAGTGAGACCTCAGCGCCAAATGAGACTTGCAAATCACAGACAGCAGAAGGTCCAAAGCCATGACTCAAGAATCACTCTAATATTATAGCGAAGTATCGGACTTTTTGGCATTGGTTTATATGGGTTATTGTTGCAGACCCCATATTCTTAGAAAGATTACTCCGCCATCAACATTAATGAATGGCGTGGGTGTTATTTATGTTGCTAGTGGTAAGTGCCCGCAAATGAATAGCACAACCAGATCCTAGTTTGCTTCAACGCCATTGGTTTTACCGGCATTGTCGTTGCTATCCGCGGGCACTGCGTTTGGCCTTTATTGTTAGCGTTAAAATTCATCATTGAGCCGAGACTCTGAGATAAGGATGACCCATTGATGGACTCTTTTGTTTAGTCTAGACATCCTGTCTACCAATGCTCGTGGGCGTGCCACTGATTGCGGCGATTCTGAACAACGGTTGAAAAGTCCTGGCTTAGCGTGCACTCGATCAGTATTGGCAAATGCAATTAATACAATTATCATTGTTGCACTTATTATTGTGGTTGTCCAACAGTGGTACAACCTAGAAAAACCCCAATATCAGCGGTTTCCTTAGGGGATGGGGCCGCCCTTTAGGAATTGACCTTGGCCATCGACGTTTTTTTCCGCGCTGATCTGCGCGACAGCAGCGCTTACCTTAGTACTCACTGTCTATAGTCGATATTACTTCTTAAACCACCTCTCGATTGGGATAAGCGGCTCGCTCTGGCCATTGTGGTGGATACTGATTACATGGGTATCATGCTCTTTTTTTATCAGGCGATATCTTACAATATCTATGTCACAACTGGAAATTATTGGCCTGGGCAGCAGTAAATCTCTGGTTGCGTTTGGACGGCAGCCGCGCGCGCAATTGAAACAGCCTGCCTGCGTTTATCTTTTAGTTGGACTTGGTGGGTTCTTTGTGCTACTTGCTTGCCGCGCTTATTATATCGAGCCTACGGTACTCTCGATCTCGCCAACTCAGTGCAATAGCAGAACCGACTGCAATCACCTTGCTGCACTTGGCACAATAACACGGTTTCATTGCTAAAGAACCGCTTTAAGACCTGCATTTTTGGTTACCCCTGGCCCATGACAGTGCCCCCGCCCCGGCAGTGCATACTTTCAGCTTTAGTGTGAAAACCTCATTTTACCTATTAGCTCGAATTTGGTTTGGACCACCCTCGCAACCCTGCTCCACAAGATTATGGATTGCTTATGCTGGGAGTATTGGGTCGCGGCAGCAATCCTTTTGGGCTCGTTTCAAGCACTACGAGCAACGCGCTTAAAATTAATGGTGGCCTAACTCCACAGTCGCTCACTGGGCTATTTGTTTTTTAACTCTTCCCTCTCTTCTCACCTGACGAAGACCACGTGAAGCTGGTTTAAGCGGGCCAGCAGTCGCGCGGTCGGCTATTTTATTGTGGCTCATTGCCTGTGGCCAAGCCGCGAAATGTTTTCTAGCCGCTGGCAATAATAATGCGTACTGGTTTGGTCACGACGAAATTGCCCGTTTACATGGCTTGGCCAAATATTGCCTTTGAGTTTATTTACCTTTGTCGATTGCAGGAGCCAGCTTTTGATTGGCTTACCGCCCAGCACGCCGGATTCTTGATCAAAAATGGTTATTACTCAATGTGGCTATTGATACCGCTCAATGGTGGTGGGGCATCATTATTTAATGGGCGGATTGAACTGGCGGCCATGTATTGTTTTCCCGAGTGCTTAATATTGCCTTTATCAGCGTCGACGAAAAGGCACAGACAGAGCCAAAACCTACGACCAACCAAACTACCCACGATTATGTCTTGTGTGCGTTTTTGTTGGGCCATGCTCACTATCGTCTTAGGATTTAATGCCGGTTGATTCTCGATCTTTGTCACTATTGGAGACGACGTATGACCTGGCAAAATAACCCTCCCTTGTTGAATTGTGTTAATGCGCATGTTCCAGGATTTAATTATTTTTCGAATCGATGAGGAAGTCCATCGGAGCTGCGCCACCTTGTTTTAATCTGTGGCGGCCCTTTCTTGGTGTTGAATTTTGATCGCGTGATGGTTTTTTTGGTGTTTCTCAAGGTGTCCGTTTTCGAGACACGTTTACCCTGCTGCAGAATCTAGAATTGGTAATTAAACGCGACGCACAATCCGCTGGTTGTTTGTCAGCCTATTCTGGCGTGCTCTGGCTTGTAACAAACAATCTATCATTGTTTATCTCGAAAAATCACCAATCGCAGCCGTTTTTTTTGGTTTTTTCAGTCTCTGTGTCAGCGCAACATAAGGGGTTGCACCTGGCTGCAAATCTAATCATCCTTCTTGATTTTTTAACGAATTAACTTACGCCTACAACCTATTCCATTGGTCCGTGCATAAGGGCAAATAGTGCATCACTCAAGGCCGGGACGAACTTCCTGATCTAACCATGGTTGGCGGCGCACTCTTACGGCCGGTGTTTGCATGGTTGAACACTCTTGCGGGACCATTGGATTTCACGGTGACTGGCGCACTGAAGAACCTGCCTGGCTTAGACCCACTTCCAATTTCAAATCATCTTTGGTTTAACTGAATTTGCTGTCTTCGTGGTGAAAGCTGCTCTGGTACTCTAACACGGTTTGCTACCGGTGGCTAATGGCGGACCTGCACATGTCAGTGGCTGCTGCATGCGGTTGGCCGTGGTGAAAAGCGGGAGGCATTTTGGTATTGTGGGTCGTTTATTGATGTTTACTGCATAGAGTGTTGGCTCGAGATTTGGGGCTAACCATAGCATTGGCAGGCTTAGCTTCATTTTACTTGTTTAAATGGGTCGACCCGGGCTTTATTTCAGGATGATTTGAAAAAACGGCTCGCCATTCGACGGTCAGCCAGGTCCTCCTATATTGCCTTGGGCACTGCGATTGCAGGCCCTAATAGCCACTATGGCGGTATCGTTCACCCTTAAACATCAGGGACTCATGAAATTACCATGTTCTCTGCGCAGGGTAATCTCGCAGAGACCTCTGGGCGTTCAATAAAGTCAGCCAATGGATGGTGCCGGCCAACGTAGCCAATGGACGATGATTGCCTTTATGTGGGCTGCAATGAGCATGATAGGGGTACACCCGCAGCCGGATTTGTATCGAAATGGTATCTGGGGGGTGCGGTGCTTTGGAAGGTGGAAAGCTACTGGATTATTTGGCGTCTTGGTGATCAAGCAGCCTGTTAAACGCGCTCTATTTTTACCGATTCTCTATGCGGCTGGTTTAAGCCCTCAAGCAGGCCCTGGCCTGCCAGAGCAACCCAGAAGGCTGGTTGGAAACCACATTGGATGCTGCTGCTGCCACCGTTATTACGAGGCGTGTTTTGCCACTCTTAGTGGGGTGTTTGCAGGATCCCCTTTAGCCCCCTTAAGTTGGGCTAGTTGATTGCCGCTCGGGAATATGCGTCCAAGCCGTCGGAGAACTGCGAAACACAGCCTGTTAGTACCCATGGTTTGCGGTGGGTTATTGTTATTTCTCTAATCTCAGCCTTATTGCTTTATCAAAACGCTTCAACGATGGGCCTATCGGTTGGTTTCCGCCGCCTGCGGTACCGCTTTGGTTGCGACAGTCGTGATCCTCAGGGTGAAAATTTCTTCCCTGGTTTTATTTTTTGGTAAGCGTTATCAGCTGGATAATTTACCGGGCAGGTTTTTCTGTTGTTAGCAACGTACTGTGGTATTTTAGTCGCTGGCCTATATGCCATAGATTATCTTTCGAATGACCCGCACAAGGTGCGTTTCTCGTTATTTTGTTACTGCCATGAGTGGTAATTGGTTGATTTCTGGCCCAGGAACCTGTTTTGGTTTATCATAAACCTTTTTCACGCTGAATGAGCGCTGGCGGCTTATGGCTTAGTGATTCACTCCGGTACTGAACGAAAAGCACGGCGGGCAAGGTAAAAGTATATGCCAATGGGCCATTATTGGCGAGGTTTTACTGTTCGCCGCATGACCGGGCTGCTGTCAGTATGAAGATCAAACCTGGGCAACTCGAATATGTTTCGCAGCCATAGTGGGTCATCGGCCTATTGGATGGCCGGATCGGCTTAAGGCAGGCGTGTTTTCTCTGCATGTTTGTTACCACCCGCGCGCACACCCCGTCCGCGCCTATAACCAGCCAGTGCAATTGCCTCAGTGCAATTATGGTAAAGGCGGGGCTGCGGGGTGGATTAAGTTTCCTGCGTTGGGGTGACGTTGCCTTCCGTAAAATTTTGGTGTTTATTTTCATCAACGCTCGGCTTAAACAGGGCCTTTCCCTCACTATTATCGCCGTGGGTTGTGCAACGCAATCCAAAAAAACACTGCTGCATAAACCACCTCAAAGTCAATGGTATTATCAACGAGCGGGCATAGGGGCAGGCTTGATGGCGCCCCACTTGGCCCAGTGCTTTTACCCGCAAATCGTACTTGTATGCCGTGCAATCATGCCCTGGCTAAAGGTGCTCTGTTTTTAAGCGTAAGGCTTTAAAAGCCAACACCTGTCCTCATAAACGTTTACGGTTCGTTTAATCTGGCTCGGTATTTACTACCGCCCTCGCGCCTGGCTGGACTCCCCTTCACTAGCGGGCGTTGGCAAAAGCAGCACTCAAAAGTATCGGTTACCGATATCAGTTGGTTAAGCGACTGCATTGCCAATTACGGCAATAGGCACTACGTTTTTAATCGCTCCGAATTTATGAGCTTAATGCGAGAATGCCCAGCGCCAAACGGCAGGGAAGACCTCTCCGCTTCGTTGGCAGCCGGCGCGCTTTATACCTTCAATACTTCTGTTATCGCTTGGTATCTTATACACGCTGCGCAAGCACAAGGTTTTTTCTTGCCAGCTCTGTTACAGGAGTGTACTGTGGAGTGCGCTGTTGGCCCGTTATCTTAAGGACTGGCGTTGTACCTTTGGATTCCACCGCTATGTAGCACGTTTTAAAACCTGTACCCGCGGGAGACCTTGTGATTATTTTTGAGTACTTGCTGATACGGGAAAACGGTTTTTCTCTCATGTCAGAAAATGTAAGCAGTCGCTACTAACGGTGGCCTGAATATTATTTGCAACTCGCCGGGCTCACCCATGTGGCCAAAAAAGTTACCTTTATCCGGCGGATCAATCAACATGGCGCATCCCGGCAATTAATTTTATCGTGATTTTGTTGATTACGACAGGCTTAATTGCATTTGGTTGATTGGGTTAAATGGTTTCCAGCTCGTGGGCATTCAGTTTCAATTAATGTGCTGTTTGCCCTAATCGTCCAAAGACGTAAGCATGCGGCCGGCTTTCAGAACCTGCCAGCATTGCACTAAGCCGATCGCGATGAGAAATCCGCGGCGGCCTGCCAGCCCGCCGGACACATCGCGCAGCACGCAGACCAAACCAGCAGCGGCCCAAAGGAATGCATGATGTAACCCAAGCTTTGCGCCATTCCGACAGGCGCCCGGCGCTATCTTGCGTCTCTTGCTTCTTACCACAGTAAGGTAAGCGCCAAGGCTAAGCCGCACCCTGGCCAAGACCCAACGAGCACAACCCATAGCCCACATCTGATTCATGTGGCCGTAATACACCAGCAAAGGCCAACGATGACCAGCAACATCAAACCAGAGAAATCATCGCTCGCTGATCGCGCATTTGGCTCGCAATTAAAGGCGCTGCAATGGCGCTAACCACTTCATTAAAAAGACACAAGAACAGCGCCAGGCCGGCCCTTCAACGGCGCTGATGCGCGGTCTTGTAAAATAGTTGGTAACCAGCCGAATAAACGGTATACGCCAATGACGACTGCAAACCCATATAAGAGCTAGTTGCACGCCAGTCGATCACGGGTAATAATGGATTTTCCACGGGAGTTTTCTCGGTTTGACGCCCAACTTTTTTACTTAACTGAAACCCACCAGGCCACAAGGGCGATAAACGCAGGCGCACAGCCAGAAAGGCCAGTGCCGGACGCCATGCTGATGAACGTCTCTCCCTCAGAAGGTTTCTGTGTGCCCGCCGCAATGGCGGCAACCTGAGCAGAGTGCCAAGCGGTAAAACGATGCCAGTCCATTAAACTCGCGTGGGTTGGGGAAGTCCGTTTTACAACTCCCGGCAGTAAACACACCTATAATACCGATACAGCCCCGCGGCTTATGGCTGTACCGGCAAACAGCCCCGCAAGCAGAAATAGGGCCGCACGAGCAGTGCCAGTGCTAACACAGCCAGAACAAACCCAGAACCGTTCTTTCAATACCAGGCGGCTTGCCGAACTTAGGCGCCAGCGTGCAGCCCAGTCCAAAAAAAAGTACTGAAGCGTCGTCAGAATGCCGAGTGGATGTTAGACGACGAAAGTAAAGCTGTTTGCCGATCGTGCGGCAGCATAGGGCCGATACTGCTAAGGGCTGGACCGCAGAATTAAGGGCCGACCAGCATCAACAATAAAAGCCAGGAACGGCTTTGCCGGGTTTCGAGTTTGCTCCATTGCCCGTGGGAGTCCCAAGTCTAAGAGATCGAAGCTACATTAGGTTTTGTTTTGGCAAGCTCTGTAGTTGCGGGAAAAAGTCAGAAAACGCTTTCCAGATGAACGTCGTTAGCGCGAATTCTTCAATAATGCCGGCGAACTGATTTTAGGAAAACGGTGACGCTCGGCCACCCTATCCAGGGGCGTCCGCCACTTGTTCAATTCTGGTAAGCACCGAACCAAGTCATGGCGAACCATGTGGCGTGCAAGCCTCACCAATCGTGCTGGCATCAGGTGTTCGTTTGTTGAAGCTCCTGATAAACACGATGCAACAAAATACATCGCGTGACGCT